>TARA_R100000654_G_scaffold73788_2_pt1 | contig 10719 bp, 8 predicted proteins | sample TARA_R100000654 | Tara Oceans TARA_R100000654 (sample SAMEA2622473) | marine metagenome | biome: marine biome (ENVO:00000447); feature: surface water layer (ENVO:00002042); material: "saline water (ENVO:00002010), including plankton (ENVO:xxxxxxxx)" | depth 5 m
TTATCTGAATTTTCTTTTTTAGTTCCTTTGTCGGATTTTTTACCTACAAGATCTGCTATCTTTTTTATTGGTAAAGAAGATACACTTAATAAATCTTCAGCAGTAACCCCATAAGTTTCTGCAATCTCTAACATACTTATATTGTCAGTACACTTTTTAGTAGCTCCCATGTTTTTAAGTTTTAAAGTTGGGAACTCTTTACCTTCTTTAGCTTGCTCTACTGCTTTAGCTTTTATTCTTGTAGCCCAATTTGATACAACCTTAGCAACGCCCCATAACTTTTCTAAAACCTCAGGATCATCAGAATCAAAATCTTCTTTGTTTGGTAACGGCTCCCCTGCAACTTTCGAAGCAACTTCTAATGCAAGTCCTCCTAAAGCAGGACAATGATCTTCATGTTTACAAAACCTACAGTTAACTGTAGGAGTTAGCTCATCATGATCAGGTACTCCACCTTTCCACTTCGGCCTAACCATCTCACCTCTTTGAATTACTTCACTAAGTTCTTTTGTTAATAAAGGAACATCAGCTCTTGTAAATTTGTCGTGTAAAACTTCAGAGCGTACAGGTATATAAAAGACAAAGTCTATCTCGTTCACTTTAGGGAAAGCTTGAAAAGCTCCAAGCGTGTATGCCTTCGCTTGCCAATTATCTTTAGGAGAATCTATTTTAGATATCCCTGTTTTATAATCGGCCATAACAGCTTTGTCTCCTGCAACTAAAAACCTATCACAGGTTCCCCATGTCTCGGTTCCTTGTAGATCAACTTGAACTTGAATCTCGTTGAGTTCATCATAGGGAGTGTTACCAAAAAAACTTTCGTTGAAAGATTTCTCATCAGCCACAATCATGTCATATATCTCGACCTCTTCTTCATCATGCAATGCAGAGGGATCTCTAACTTCTAAAGCTTCGTGTATTCGAGTTCCTTTTTCCGCTGCGGCATTTGTACCTGACCTACCTTCGTATCCCGCACATCCTGCTACGTATTTTAAACTTGAAGGGGAGAACTCCGCGTGTCCCCTACTTCCGTGATCTGGTGTATTATCCATGTAGTTCTTTTAAGTTATCTAATTTTCTGTTTACTGCTTTTATCACATGCTCCTCAATAGATCCTTCGGATATTAAAACTTTTTGTACTGCATCTGACTTCGCTCCGTTTCTATGGATGCGTCCTAATGTCTGAGCATATTCTTTAGCAGAGTATGATGGGCATATTAAACTAACTCGCGGTCTTTTACCTAAAGTATCGTGTAAAGAAAGACCCGTACCTCCTGCTGCTATGTTAACTACAAGAACGTGGTCTTTATCTTCTTGAAATCTATCTACATTAGATTGTCTTTCTTGCACAGACTGACCTCCTTGTATTGTTTTGCACGAAAGCTTTTTAGCTAGTAGGTCTACCGTGTCTTTGAAGTTAACAAATATAACTACGGAGTTTCCCTGATCCTTCAAATCTTTAGCCATGTTCACGAGGTCAGGTATTTTACACAGCTCAGTTAACTGACGGGCTCGTAGTATTTTTACTAAGATTATTTCACTATCGTCGCTATTGATTGTCCCATCTATGTAGTTCTCTACTACATCAGGCGTTATCTCAAACTCATCGTAGATAGCTTGAATAGATTCTTTTTCCGCAAACTCTGTATATTCAACAAACACTCTGTTGTTTTTAAAACTGTCAGGAAAATCTTGTACTGTTAGTTTGCTGCCTACAACTCCATAGATTTTTTCTTTAATACTTTGTAGAGAAGCTTTCTTAGATAACCTCCATTGTTTCCACTGGTCTTGCACACAACCATTCTTCTTCATCCAACTATACCAACTAAACTTTACTCCCTCTGTTTTGTTTAAGTTATGTAACCCCAACATATAACCTAAAGATCTCATTTCAGTTGGGTCTTCACAGGATGTAGCAGACATTCCATGAACTGAAAAACCTTGTTGAACTAAGCTAATAACAAGTTGTGCATTTTGTGTGAACGCCCCTTTACATTTATGTATCTCGTCAATAAGAACTAATGTGTTAGGAGGCATGTTCCATGTCATTATCTTCTTACCTTTTTTATGTAAGTAAGGAGGTTTACCTCTACGAATAGCTTCATAGTTATAAACGAATAGTGGAGTTATCCCCACTTCTTTTAGCTCTCTTTCCCACGAAGGTATAACTGACTTAGGGCAAATAACAGCAATAGGTACACTAAGTCTTTTAGCTAAGTGAGCAGATACAACAGTTTTACCTGTACCTACTTCACTGGTATCAATTGTATTAATTTGTTGAGACTGTTTATCTACAAAAAAAGAACAAGCCTCTTCTTGTTTGGGGAACAAAGTTTTCATAGAGAGGATCTCTTAATAATCCTTTTAGGTAATTATGTCTAGAAAAAATTAAACTTAAATACGACCGTCTAATAATTTATACCCTTTTCGTATGAATTGAGCTATTAAAAAAGCATCCACCATACCGTCATGTGCTTTAGAACATCGTTTATTTTTTAACCAACACTCATCAGGAGCTAGTAGATTAGCTACACCTAATGCAGCTTTCTTTGTATTATAGGGGGCTCTTAAATGGCCTAACATTGAATGTTGCCAGTTGTGTACTTTTACTCGTCTAAGATTCCACTGTTTAGTTTCGGCTAACCCTAATAGTTTACCAAAAGAAATACCCATAGACCTAACAGCTTGAGAAGATTTAGCGTGGTGCAAAGGTTCTTCGACTGCAAATATAAATCGAGAGTCTAAACTGAGTACCCATTGATATACTTTGTAAATATCTACTTCTTTCTTTTTACCTCTAACTAAAGTAGGCATAACAGTTTTTGCAATGACCCCTCCTGTATAACGAGATATACCTACCAGCCCTCCATTAAGCCCGTTATCCACTCCAACGATTACGTCTTCTTCATCAATATCCATCTAAGCACCTTTTAGTAATTAGAAGACCGTCTCCTTCCATAGGTAAAAAACAATCTATGTTTTTCTGTAGTAGCTGGAGAAAACCAACTTCTTTTGCTGTTGCGGGTATAACTAAATAATATTCTCCTGCTAATAAATCACAACAAAACGTAAAGTCAGAGGGAGGTATGCTCTCTCTTTTAACAATCCAAGGATCTGAAACAACTTTTTTATTAGGAAAAAGAGGTCTTGGTTTTATATGTCGTCCAGCCAACATGGGGTTGCTTCTTCAAAATTGTTTTGTAAATATTCAAACTCAAACTTTTCAATGGCTTGTTTCTCCGTTAACTCATAGTTCTTTTGCAAAAGCTCAAGTGTTATAGTCTTACTATAACATGCTATAGGAGGTCTGCCATACTGCTCTACAGTACCAATGAAAGCGTCCTCTAGTCCTGCATACAATAACAAAACAGATTCCGCATCTTCTTCGGTCTCAAATTCATTCGGCTTCTTCGGCATCGATTATATCTTCGTCTTTTATTTTTATTGACCCATTACCCCTATCGGCTTTGGTGTTATGTAAAATGCTGATGTCTATTTGTACTTTACCTGCTCCTCCTGCATTCTTTGCATTTAAACCTAAGTTCCTTCTTATCAACTGATCTAGTTCTGATAGTTCGCGAACTGTCTTAGGTCCTCTTAGATTTTTTACAGAATCTCTTAGTAGCTTAATACCCGCAGCAGCTATGTAAGATTGGTACTTTTCAGCAGGGCTGCTTTGAGATTCAGCTATTTCCATCATAGCTTCGTCTTCAGCTTTCCTTGCGTCATGTTTAGCAATCTTTATTGCATCATCAGTTTTCTTTTCTAACTCTTTATCTAAAACGTCTTGAACAACATCGAGTTTCTTTGGTTCTTTAGGTTCTTCTTTAGCTTTGATCCCCTCTTTACGTAACCACCGCCTAAGCGTAGACGGATGTATATCCAACTCTTTACATATATTTACGTGCTTATATCCCGCACTTATCATTTCAAGAGCTCGTTCTAGTAAAATATCTTTTTTAGACTTTTTTGACAAAGTAATTAACATTACCTTTATAACTACTAGATTTCAAGTGTGACTAAGAAGAACTTTAAATTTGAGCCACGAATAAATACCAAACAAAAAATGGATGTTGGTGGTTTTATCTTACCTCCTACAAATACTTTAACAGGTTTGTTGTATGGGTTTCATCATCACACAGACCATGACGCTAGGGAATATTACTTTTGGAGATTGTGTGATGAGCTCTTTAATAACCCTGATTTAGTTGCCGAACCTCTGATGATTAGACATCCGTGGGCAGAAGAAATGATCAGAGCTGTTATTGAAAATAAGTATGTTGCTATAGGAGGAGCAGCTTCTTCAGGTAAATCACATACACTAGCTGCATGGGGAGTTCTTAGTTGGTTAGCCCAACCCCAAGATACTCTAGTTCTTTTAACATCAACCACGCTTCGTGAAGCAAGAAAAAGGATTTGGGGATCAGTGATCAGTTTGCTGTTACCTCTTGAAGGTCTAGCACCTATAAGAATTAGAGACAGTATAGGTAACGCTTGTTACGTTACACCATCAGGTAATCTTGTAGAGAAAGCGGGACTATCTTTGATAGCGTCAGAAAGAAGCAGAACTAAAGATGCTATAGGTAAACTCATCGGTATTAAACAAAAGAAAGTTATACTGATTGGTGATGAGCTTTCTGAGTTAAGTGAAAGTATATTGCAAGCTTCTCTATCAAACTTATCTAAGAATCCTTCTTTTTCTCTGGTTGCTCTTAGTAACCCATCGTCTCGATTCGATGCCTTTGGAGTTTTCTCAGAACCTAAAGGTGGATGGGATTCAGTTGATACAAACTCTGCTGACACATGGGAAACAAAGTGGGGAGGTACTTATATTAGGTTCGATGCAGAGAGATCTCCTAATGTTCTAGCTGACGAAGTACTATACCCTTGGCTACCTACAACTGAAAAACTAAATGAAGATAAGGCTTTATTAGGTCCTAATAGTAGAGGTTATATGCGGATGGTACGTGCTGTTTTCTTCGATAGCGATGAAGCAGAAGGTGTTTATACTGAAGCAGAACTAGCAAGATCAGGGTCCATGAGGCAGGTACAATGGAAAGGTAGCCCTGTAAATATATGTGGATTTGACCCCGCGTTCACTAATTCAGGTGACCGATGTATGTTAGTATTTGGCAAGGTCGGTTATGATACGACAGGCCAATATGTATGTGAACTAGGAGAAGCCGTTCAAATCAATGACGATGCCACCAACAAGAGTACCCCTCGGAGTTATCAGGTTGTTCAGCAGGTTCGTCGGGAGTGCGAGAAACGGGGGGTTCTTCCTCTTGATCTTGCAGTAGACTCGACAGGTGCTGGAGCTCCTTTATGTGACTTGCTGGCAGGGGAGTGGAGTGATGATATTCTTCGGGTGTCATTTGGAGGGAAGGCTACGGATAAAAAAGTCAGTGCTAATAGTAAAAAATTAGCACATGAATTATATACTAATAGAGTAACCGAACTTTGGTTTGTTGGAAAGGAGTTAATACGTACTAAACAACTGTTCGGTGTATCAACAGATTTAGCTCAAGAAATAACAGGAAGAAAATATGACATGATCAAAGGGTCGAGCTTGAGAATGAAGATGGAATCTAAAGTAGAATTTAAATCTAGGTTCGGAAAAAGCCCTGACTTAGCTGACGCAGCTTTCTTGTGTTTAGATGTTGCTCGACAAAGGCACGGTTTAGTAGCGGTCGAACCTCCTACCGCATCTCCATCAGGAAAGCCAAGACCACACAAATCAATGAAGAGGCTTACAGGTATTCTTGCTAACAATCCTTTGTAAAAGTAAATTGAAAAGTTTCTCAGAGCTGTAATTAAGTTTATTCTATTATTTAGAATAAACTTAATTAGGTGTATAGAAGAATAATATATGTAGGGTTTAGCGTGTTGCCTTTATGAAAAAAGAGTTTAAATTTAGTTTATGGCTGTTAGTAGTGACGTAGATAAATCTTTAAGAGAAAACCCTGCTTTTAGGAAATATGCCTTTGAACAAGCTCAAAAGAGACTCGGCTATCCCCCAAGAGCAAGAGAAATAGAAGCAGAAAAAGCTCGTTTAGTAGAAGAATTAGGTACTATAATAACTAAACCTTCTCTTAGTTCTTCTGAAGACAATCAATTAAAATCTATTTTTGGAGAAGATTATGATTTTTCGTTTCTCCGTAAAGAGGGAGCAAGACCTATAACAAATACCCCAAAAGATGCTTTATCTAGAGCTTCTATTTTGAGTGGAAGAATGCCAAATCAATCTATGGCTTCTGCTCCCCCTGAAACTACAGGCCAACAAGGAACAGCAGGAACAGGTTCTGGCTCGATGGGAAGAAGCTCAACTCCCGCTGGAACTAGTACTGCTTTAGACTCATCGGGTAATGTGGTTAGCACTGCTCCTAAACTTGCGTTTGATGATAAAGGTCAAATGGTTTCTACAAGACCTTTAATGGTAGGATCGATGGAGGCACGTCCTGCAACTTCAAGATCCGATTCTAGAAAGTCTGCTTTAGATAGAGCCCGTGACATTTTGAAAGGAGATACTTATCAATTAGGTTCCAGTAGTATTCTTACTGCTGCTAGAGAAATGAGGAAACCAACTCCTTTTAAACAAAGAACTGATGAACAAGTAGCTGCTAGGAATTTAGTCGTTCGTGATAGAATGGCTAGAGAACAGCAACAGAACAAAGCTACTGTTTTGAATAGGGCTAAGTCCAGAATGAGAGACGTAGCTACTGCACAAAAAGGAGAGCAACAATTTTTTAAAGATACAGGAGTTATGCCCCGCGCTTTATCGGGAGATATTCCAAAGGGACGAAGAACTTATGAAGCTCCTAAAGAACCTCCATCTTTCAATTCAATGATTGAGGAGCAACGTGAATTAGATAAAAGAAGAAATAGAAATAGATAATGGCTCGATTTTCTCGTGATCGTGTTTCCAATAAACTTAAACGTGCGTCTCGTCGGTTAAGAAGAAAAGGATATACAAGTCAGGCTGGTCAAATGGCTATGGCTGCTGAACAGGCTCGTCTTAATGAGCCTACTATATACAGACCAGAGCATCGCATCATGGAGAATGAAGCGTCTAACTTGATTGCTGAATCTCAAAAGCTTGCATCTCAACCCGACTTTGATTATCAAAGAGACATAGCCCCTATGCGTGGGCAGTTCTTTAGTGATCTTGCTAATTCAGGTATGACTCCTTCAGAGCAAGAAGGGTTTAGAAGAAGATTTGAACCACAGTTTGAGGCGTTTGACAAAGGGCAAGCAGCTTTCTTGGGTGTTGTAGATGCTCAACGTAAGATGCGTGAAGAACGTAAAGCCGCTAACCTTGCTCCTATTGTTGCTCAACGCTTAAAGCCTTTACTTGAAACTGGAGTATCTCAGGAACAAAGAACTAAAGGGATGTTAGATATACTTACTGATAATCCTACAGCTCTTAACAATCCTGCAACTGCTAACTTGATTGGTTTATTTGATAAGACCACCTCTGCTACAGGAGCAAGTCGAACAGCTCCGCGATCTATAGCATTAAAGCTTGCCGAGATAGGAGATGAAGCAGGGATACAAGGCATATCAGGTTTATCACAAAATGAAATAGATAGCTATAGCGCACTTGCTAGAGGTTTATCTAAACAAAGGCAGACAGTTAGAGGGCAAAAGTCTCAGGAAGCCATGTTAGGCTTTTTAGAAAAACACGCTAACACTGCTACAAAATGGGTAACAGGACAGGACGAACTGACGACGGAAGATTTAATTTTATTAGGCGCATTGGGTATAGACCCAGAGCAAGCAAAAGGCGCAAAGGGAAATACTGATGAGTTTAAAAAGAAATACATCAGAAATATTATACTTAACAGTCTTGGCCTTTCTAGTACAGCACAACTAACCTCAAAAGATAAAGGAACAGTAGAGTTACGAAGAATACTTGAAACTGGAGATCTTGACACATTAGCTCAAGAACTAAACGATATGGTGGTTATGCAAACACGACAATTTTTATCCAATCAAGGAGCTTCTCCTTTAGGGACCGCACAAGCTAAAACAGAACAAAGATCTATTTTTTAAAATCTAATAACACAACATAACCTTATTTACTGCTATGTCAGAAATATCGCCTTCTTCTAAGGGTTTAGGACCCCTTGCAACGCTATTACAAAACCCACAGGAGGCCGATAATGTTACGCCTCCTTTAGACTTTGATACATGGGACGCTCAAATTGGATCAGGAATACCAGATCGTGAACAAAAGTGGAGGAGCTATGCGAACTACCATCGTATGCATTGGTTCGATCAAGGTACTTTAAGTGAAGCTGTTGAAGGTAATATCAATGCCTCTTTAAAAAGACACTTACTAGAAGAAGGATTTATTGATGAAGAGACCCCGAACTCTGAGATATTTAAACCTAATCCTGTATCTTTAGACAAGCAGACTAATCTTGTTACTAGAGCTTTTGGAGAAAACGTCGCGAGTGTTTGGAAGCAGGGCAAAGAAAACGGTGAGAGTGAAGAGGTTCTTAACAAAACTTTAAATGATGCTAAGTCATTTCTTGTTGATGTAGGAGAACTTCCTTTTGCTTCTTTAAGTAATCTTGATGGAAGCAGACAAATTATTGGAGGGACTTCAGTAATGAATCCTGTTTCAGCTTTTGAAAATGCTGTTCGCGATGGAGCTGTTTCTTATGAAGATGCTATTCTCGTTCAGTCAGGATTACAGCAAGGAAGTGATATCGGAGCTAACAAATTTAAAGATCAGAGGAAAAGCCGATTATTGAATGAAGTACAGAATTTAATTTCGGATGAGGTTGGTAATGATCAAGCTAGAGAAAACTTTGATGCTTTATCTGATTTACTTATTAGAGAAGATCAGGGTAGATCCGCTAAAGAAGAACTACACGGTGGAATGTTTGTTAAAAAAGATAGGAACTTTTTTAACAAATTACTACGTGAACAATTAGCCGAGCAATACTCTAAAGACAAAGATGTTAATTTAAATCTTGCTTCTAAAAGATTTTCTGATGAAGAGATTAAGTCTGTTATAGAAGAACAAGCTGCTCTTAGAGCTAACCTTTCTGGAGAGTTTGAATACTTTTCTGAAGACGCAGACCTGACTAAAAATATTCGTGTGTATGGTACGACAGCAGTAGCGCACCCACAACTTATGTTACAGCCTACTCGTTTTGAAGAGGCTCTGGAAAAAGATACAAGGCTAACTGATAAGCAAAAAGATTCGTTACGAAACCAAAGAGATTTTTATAAGAGGCAAAGGTATGAGTCTGTTAATAGCATACTAAAAGAAACTAAAGCTACTTCTGAACAGTGGATAGCTGCGTCTGCTCAGGGAGCCCAAGCAGGAGAAGATCCTGTAGAGACTCTCGATAAATTTTTATCTAATCAAGATAATTACGATGCTTTAAAAAATCAGTCTACTTCTATACTGGCTTCTATAGGCGACTCTTTTACTTCTTTATATAACATCCCTGCTGCTCTTTTATTTAAAAGCGAAGATGCTGCTAGAAGATTAGGAGAAGCTGCTCAAGAGGAATCAAGGCGTAGAGAAGTCGCTAAGTTATTCAATCAGGAATACGGCTTAGGTATGGATGTTATGACTATGGTTGCCCCAGTGCTTGTAGATATAGGAGCAACGGCTGCTCTAAGTATGGCTACAATGGGTGCGGGTGGTGCAGCTTACATTGGACTCAAGACAGGTACTACTCTTACGGCCAAAGGATTTGCTAAAGGGATGCTTGGAGGAGTGTTAAGAACAACCAGCAAAAAAGATTTTTTAGAAAAGACTGTTGATGCAGGTCTTGGATATTCAAGGGTATTGGACCCTAGAGAAGTTGCAGTAAGGGAACTAGCCGAGAAGAATTTAAAAGAAAAACTTATCAGAAGCACGAGCGAGAAAAATGCTATCGAAGCAATAAACGTCTACAACCAGATGCTTGATAACAAGCTTCTCATGAGTTCCAAAACCTTTGGCTCTCTGTTTGTAACATCAGCTAATAGAAGTGCAGGTGGAATGTTTACCACCATATATAATTCAATGCCTGAAGATATGTCTCATGATGAGAAGTATGACGCAGCGATTGGATCTTCTTTGTTGGCGGGAACTATTACAGGATTGATCACGACTGCTTTTATGAAGTTAGGTCGCGGTGGTTTGGAAGAAGCATTCCTCGATGGAATGACTTTCAGGCAGATGAAAGGGGTAATGGACAGGCAACTTGGCGTAAAATTAGGGGATAATGTATCCAACGAAGTTGCTGAGAAATTCTTAAAAAAGAAAATGAGAAGAGCTTTAGGCAACTCTCCTATCATTGAAGGTACTTTAAGTGAGGCTATTGAAGAAGGTATTGATGAACTCGCACAGACTTTTGTGAGGGACGCTGCTCTTAATGAAGACACTCCGCTAAAAGAAATAGCTGCGGGTGTAGGACACTCTATGCTATTAGGTGGAATATTTGGTGGAGGTGCTACAGGAGCAAGAGGGTTATATAATAAACTTGGAGGACCCACTGGCGATGAAGCAAGGTACAGGGCTCAGGTTGCAGATGAAATTATAGAAAGACTTAAAGCGGAAGGAGCTCCCGCTACAGCAGACGAGTTTGAAATACAAGAGACTCGACGGTTATTAACAGCCCCAAAAAGAGAGGTGGGAGAAAGAAGGAGAAGAAGACCAGAAGAAACTCCAGAAGCTCCCGAACCTGCGCCCGCTCCACAAGCCGAACAAGA
>TARA_R100000654_G_scaffold17445_2_pt1 | contig 10685 bp, 23 predicted proteins | sample TARA_R100000654 | Tara Oceans TARA_R100000654 (sample SAMEA2622473) | marine metagenome | biome: marine biome (ENVO:00000447); feature: surface water layer (ENVO:00002042); material: "saline water (ENVO:00002010), including plankton (ENVO:xxxxxxxx)" | depth 5 m
AGCTAACGATATAATGAATAATACAACATCTAGTGGTATTGTAAATAATATTGACGAGTTTTCTAGACTTATATCTCCAAAAGATTTTAACTCTTTTAAACAAGACACATATAGAAAAGCAGAAATATTTGCAAAAGATATGATTGATTACATTACAGATAGCGAACAAGACGGCATGTTTCCTACCTATGATAACAACAAACCAAAAAATATGTTAGATACATACAAAAATCATGGCATGATATTTTACGACAGTATTTATACGTACAACAAACAAAGATGTGGTAATTGCTATAGCTTTATGGAAGATAATTGTAACTGTTTAATAAATTGTTAAAATGGCATCTAACGAACATAAAAATTTAACTGACGTAAATAGACATAATCCTAAAGGATTTGAAAACGCTTTAAATAGTACGGTATTATGTAAAACTGCAGGTACAGGAACAGCGCAGCAAGATGGTACATTAAACTGGCAATCTAAAAGTAATTTAGGGTCAGTCAATTTTAAAATATCAGGATATATAACGTCATCAGATTATAGCAGTACAAATTATTTTAGAGAGGCTCACATATCAGATAACAAATCTCCTTTTCACTTTGATGTTGACACAGACGCTACTTCTGTTTCTTCTATATCTTTAACAGGTAATGCTCTAATTACTAGAGCTAATAATTATGTAGTATCAGCAGCTTCTACAATTTATAAAATATATGGTTGGATTAGTTCAAGTGGTAGTAATACTACAACATTAGCCTTAGCAAAAGTAACCCCTACAGCTAACACAACAAGTGCAAATGATTGTATTTTAATTAAAGAAATAGCAGTTACAGGTTTGGGCAACCAAAGTAAATTAATTGAAATAGATGTAACATCTTTTGACAACGCTACATTAGCTAAGGGTGATTATGTAGTTGCATTTATTAAAGATTCAGGTGGGGGTGACAGCAACATATATTGGCAGGTCAATGTATGTACAACACAATATTAAAATGACAAAACAAATGAAAGATACAATGGAGATAGGATTGATTAATGGTGGTGCGATAGGTATTTCATTAGGTCAAGTAAACGAAATTTTAACACTAATATCACTTTTAGTTGCTATTAGTTATACAATATATAAATTTATAAAATTAAAAGAATAAAGAATGGCAACAACAGTAACAGCAGCAGATTTAAATATAACAATAACAGAAAGCCTTAATTTAAATGGTGTCACATATGGTAATAATAAAACTACTATAGTATCTACAAACACAAAAGCAGAACAAAGAATCATGAGTATTGCTGCTAAAGGTGAATCAGGAAATACATATACAACAATAATAGGTTTTGGTGGTGCTGATAGTGCTAGTGATGTAAAAAGTGCTGACTTTAAATATTTTAGAATATCTAATTTAGATGACACAAATATCTTAAATCTCAGATTAAGTAACGGTACTGATTTTGTATATATGAAGGTAGAAGCAAGTGATTCTATGGTGTTAATGGCTAGTGGTATTGACCACTCAGCAGTTAGTGGTGGTAATGTAGTAAATGATATAACATCATTTACAGAAATAGCAGCACAGAGTAATCATGTAGATAATTCAGTTGACATAGAATTTTTGATTGTAACTGCCTAATGCCAAAAAAAATAACTTTTAGTTTTAAAAAAACAAAAACAACGAAGCGAAAAGGTGTGCATACAAAAAATGCTTCAAAGGGTCAAAATGGCTATAAAAAAAAATATAGAGGGCAAGGTAAATAAAGCCAATCTATTAATCATAAGAGACCAGTTTACTGATAAAAGCACAATAGGTAAACTATATGTCAACGGTGATTTTTACGGACACACACTAGAACTTTCATGGCAAGATAATAAAAAAAATGTATCTTGCATACCTAAAGGTGTTTACGACGTTAGTAAAAGACACCCAAATAAAAGTGCTTCTTATAAATATGAGCATTTGTTAATAGAAAATGTACCAAATAGAAATTATATATTATTTCACATAGGTAATTATCCTAAAGACACAAATGGTTGTATATTGTTAGGTAACACAAGAGCTTTAAATTTTGTAGGAGATAGTAAAAGTGCCTTTTACAATCTAATGTATGATTTACAGCTATATAATGAACTAGAATTAGTAATAAAAAACAGATAAAATGAAACTACTAGAAAAATATTTAATAGGACAAATGTTTAGGTCAAAAAAATTTTGGTATGCAATAGTTGCTGTGCTTGTACAACTACTAAGCGACAACTTTGGGCTTGACCCTGTGCAAACTGAGTCAATATTATACTCTATAATTGCACTAATACTTGGTCAAGGTATTGCAGATATCGCAAAAAAATAGTATAATTGCCTTTGTTTTCATAATAATTTGATACATTTGCACTACTAGGCATTGTGTAAACAATGATGGTTTTAGTTAGGTATTAAGAGTGAGTAGTTAATAACTTCTCACTCTTTTTTTTTATCGTGTTTTTTTTTATTTAAATTTAAGATATGAAAATTTATGGTAAAAGACTAAGGCTTACACCACAAGAAGAAGATATAATAAGACAGTTTAGAGGTAAGACCTTAGACAATATCAATGACAATACAGCACTAGATTTACATCTAAAAGAAAGGGGTATAGAAAAAAAAGATGTTGTGTCTGTAAAGCATTGGCAATCAGCTAATGGTGATTATAGATTTAGTGTAGTTACAAAAGAAAATTTAGGTGTAAATGAAACAACAATAATAAAAAATGTTTCTAAATTTATACAAGAATATTCACCTGAGTATCCTAAAATTGCTAGAAAAAGAGAAGGCAGTCACTTGTTAGTTGTAAATCCTGCTGACATACATATAGGTAAGTATGCAAACAGTGATGAGACAGGAGAAGAATATAATAGTAATATAGCATTTGTTAGAGTAATAGAAGGTATAGAAGGTTTGATACAAAAGTCAAATGGTTTTGCTATTGGTAAAATTTTATTTTGTATCGGTAATGACGTTTTGCATATAGACAATGTATATAATACGACAACAAAAGGCACAAGACAAGATGTTGATGGTAAGTGGTGGGAACATTTAGATATAGCAATGAGCTTATATGTAAAATGTATAGAAAGACTACGAGAGATTGCGCCTGTAGATGTGGTGCATTGTATGTCAAATCATGATTATCAAAGCGGATATCACTTAGCAAAAAACTTAGAAAGTTGGTTTAGAAATGCAGAAGATGTTAGTTTTGACGTTGGAGTTGCACACAGAAAATATTATAAATATGGTAAAAGCCTAATTGGTTTTGAGCATGGTGATGCTGCAAAAATGGATAAATTACCTTTACTAATGGCGCAAGAAAAATCGCAAGACTGGGCTGACACAAAATTTAGATATTGGTATTTACATCATTTGCACCATAAAATTAAATACAAATGGCAAGATGCGAAAGATTATATCGGTGTTACTGTTGAGTATCTTCGTAGCCCTAGTGGTTCTGATAGTTGGCATCACAGAAAAGGTTATTGTGGAATTCATAAGGCTGTGGAAGGGTTTATACACGAAAAAGAAAATGGACAAGTAGCACGTATTACACACTATTTTTAACCTTAAGATACCCTTACCAAAGGGTATTTATTACTCTTAAATATAAAGATAAAGAAAAATATAAAGAAAAAGATAAAGTTAAAGTAATATATAAATTATTTGCTTTTTTAAAAAAAAGTTGTATATTTGCATAAAATTATTTACTAACTAAAACTTTTCTTATGAACATTAGCGGATATGATAATTGGAAACTTGCAACTCCTGACTATACAGAAATGGTCAGTGATTGTTGTGGTACTAACTTTACACATGATTATGAGTATGATGACTTGCTATGTGAGACATGTGGTAATCAATGTGAAGAAATATGGGAAGATGAGTACAGAGAAAGACAAAGAATGGACTATGAAGAAATGATGAGTGACGAGAGAAGAATAAATCAATAACTAACTAAATATAATAATATGACAAATAATATAGAAAAAACCAAAGAAACTCGTAAAGATGTTTTACGTAGACTGTTTTCAGACAACAACCTAGTTGAAGAAGATGTATACAAAGACAAGAGAGGATTTGTAATAATTACAAGAACAGGCATTGATAAGATTGTATCAAAAAACAATATAACAGTAGCCTATGAGCCAGTTGTTATGCAAAAAGACTGGGTAGTCATGAGGGCTACAGCTAGTATGACAACAGGTCATAAAGGCAAAACAATTAGAAACATGCAAAGCTTTGGCGAGGCAAGTGACGACAACTTGATGGGAGGTGGTAAAAAGTTTCCTGTTGCTATGGCAGAGAAAAGAGCCATGTCAAGAGTTGTCTTAAAGGTTGCAGGTTTTTATGAGCAAGGAGTCTTTGGTCAAGACGAGATGGTTGACTAATGGACGAGTTATGGTTTGAGGAGATTGTTAATGGAGAACCTACAAAAGCAGAGCTTTGGCAAGTTTCTTACATTGACAGCCTCCTACCATATACAGCATTACCAATAGAAGAACAGAGCAACATATATCACAGTTTGCCTGAAATGACAGAGATAGAAGCAGAGGAGATAATTGATTTAATAAACCAAAATAAAATAGAAATTGACCCAAGAGAACAATATAAAAAAATGCACAGGGCAGGAGTCTTTACTGATTAGATGCTATAGAAATATGAGTAGCATAAATGAGTATACGCTTTTTAACGGAGAGGTTTTTTTAGGTGTACTTACTACACATGAGCTAAAAAGATTAGTGCATGGTAAGTTAAAAAAACAAAACCCAAGTGTATATATTATAAACAAACAAGAGTTAATTAATATTGTAACAAAAAATAAATTTTATAATGAGAAATGATTATGACAAAGTAAGAAGTTCAAGAAACGAACTAGAGGCTATATTAAGAATAAGAGGTGTGTCAAAACAAAAATTTGGCAGAATCTTAAACATAAAAGGCAATACAATAGAAAAGTATTTAGACTACCCATATTACATGAGATACTATCATATGGAAAGATTAGCTAGGTTTTTTAACATAGATGTTAAAGACATAGTAGATATAATAGAGGTAGACTTAGAAGCTGATATAGTAGTAGAAGGAGAAGAAAGTTATGTCAGTATCCCAAAAATATAAATCTTACTTGTTTGTGCAAGATTATAAACAAAAAAAATATTTACAAGATATATATAAAAATAAATATATTGATATGAATAATTATTTTAAGTATAGCGGTAAGATAGAAAAGACATCTGACCTTGTAAATGATATGGTATATAATTATAACAAATTAGCAGATAAATTAACAGAAATAAAAATAAAAAATAAAGAAAAATGGCAGAAAAAAATTACGTAGTAAGTAGTATAAAAAAAATAACTACACAGTATGGCGCAATATACAATGCGAACTTTAGATTAGAAGATTTAAAGAAGATAGAGAAAAGAGGTTGGGTAAATATTATTATAGCAGAAAGACGTGAGCCTTCTGAAAAGGGAGCTACACACTATGCATACGAAAATACATATGAGCCTAAGGAACAAGACAACACAGATAGTTACACAGAAAAAAAAGATGATGTGCCTTTCTAAATTATTGTAAAAGAGTTATGAAATTATTTTGTACATACAAATATTTTTCGTATCTTTGCAGTGATTTTTGTTATGACAAGAGGGTGCAAAACTATGTTATTTTTCATTCCAATCTTTTATTACTAGCACTCTCTTGTCTTTTTTTCCTAACCTACTAAAACTATACATATGACTAGAAAACAACATCTTATTGACATTTTATCTATACAAACTACAAGCGGTAACGAGTTTGACATGATTGCATACATACATGACTTTTGTAGCGCTTTGCCAAACGTCAAGTCTTGCATCAAAGACAACAACGTATATGTAACCAAAGGCAAGTCAACCTCTTATCCATGCATGGTATCTCATACAGATACAGTACACAGCATACACAAACACTTTACAGTACACGAAAGCAACGACCAAATTTTTGCATTTAGTTCAGACGAAATGCAACAAGTAGGCGTAGGTGGTGACGACAAGGTAGGTATATGGCTTTGCTTACAAATGCTTATGTCTTTTGACGTTATCAAATGTGTATTTTTTCATTCAGAAGAGATAGGTTGTATTGGTAGCAGAAATGCAGACATGTCTTTCTTTACTGACGTTGCTTATTGCTTACAGGGTGACAGGCGAGGCAACAATGACTTTGTACACTCTATCAGTGGTCAGCTATACTCAGATGACTTTGCACAAGCTGTAGCCCCTGTTATCAAGCAGTATGGCTATCAAGAGTCAAGAGGTGCAATCACAGATGTAGGACAACTAGCACAGAACGGTATAGGTGTATCAGTTGCTAACATGTCTTGTGGTTATTACAATCCACACTCAGATACAGAGGTTGTAGTGTTTACAGATGCAGACAACTGTTTGTCTATGTGTATGCATATCTTTACAGCTTTGGGTAACAAAAAGTTTGCACACAAGTACGACACACAAAATGACTATAGTGGTTTTGACTATGATTTAGATTATGCATATAACAACAACTACACATCAGAGATAGTTGTAGACAAAGACAATAACATTATGTGTTATTACTGCAACAATAAAGAGCTACAAGACAGTGAGTTTGGACAAGACTATTTATATTGTGACAAGTGTTGCAGTGACTTGCACTTTTACGAAGATGAAATAGATGAGATGTTAGACTACAATGACTCTTTTGAGAACTTTGAAGTAGTAAACAAATATTTAACTAAACAAAAATAAAATGCCAAAAAGATATACAGATACAGACAAATGGAAAAAAAGTTTTATAAAAAACTTACCTGCTAAGTACAAGTTACTGTGGCTATATATACTAGATGATTGTTGTCATGCAGGTATATGGGAAACTGATTTTGAAGTAGCTTCAATACGTATAGGTAGTAAGGTTAGTCAAAACGAAGCTATAAAATATTTTAAAGATTATATTAAGATATTTGACGAGGGTAACAAATGGTTTATACCAAAGTTTATAGACTTCCAGTATGGTCAGTTAAATGCAAACAGTAAGCCGCACCAATCAGTTATAAAACGAATTGATAAGTACGATGTATATAATGTAGAAGGTATAAGCCCAATAGATGTAGCAGGATTTGATGGTGAAATATCAAAGCCAATAATTAACAAATTTAAAAAGCCAACAGTAGAAAAAATAAATGAGTATTGTAAAGAACGTAACAATAACGTAAATGCAAATAAGTTCTATGATTTTTATGAAAGTAAAGGTTGGCTTGTTGGTAAGTCAAAGATGAAAGACTGGAAGGCAGCAGTCAGAAACTGGGAGTCAAGCACATATAACACAAAGAAGACAAGCAGTAAGGTCGAGGCGCAGATAAACTCATGGCAAAAGGCTAGAGACATAATACAAAATCAATAATGTTAATTAAAGAACAAAACAAAAAAGAGATAACACTACAATGTGTAGACTTAGTAAGTAAAACATTTGTAGAGTTAGGACAGGCAAAGACAGAGCAAGATATTGTAATACTTGCACAGTCGCTTTCTGACGACCTTTTAAGAGATTATAGTAAGTTTACCTTAGATGACGTTAGAAATGCCTTTAGACATGGCGTAAGGCACACAGAGCTGTATGTCTTAAACGTCAAGACATATTATAATTGGTTAAAAGCATGGAAAAGAATATTGAACGAAGCACATTATGAAGTGCATACAATGGGCAGAGACCCAAAAGAAGTTAGATATTATAAAGAACCACCTAAATTAATAAAATAAATGATGAAAACTATAACAATAACAAAAGATAAGATAAAAACACAGACTGATGCAGTCAAGTGGCATTTATTGAATTATGGTCATATCACAAGTTTAGAGGCAATAAATCAATATGGAGCAACAAGACTTGCAAGTATAATTTTTAATTTAAAAGAAGAAGGTTACAACATACAAACAACTGATTTAAAGTTTATTACAAGGTTTGGAAGAAAAACTACCATAGCTAAATACATATACTTTAAGCCAAAGAGACAATATGAACAACAATTAATATGGGGATAAATGACAAAACACAATAAATATTATTATGAATTTGACAGAAATATGCCAGTAGACAAAAAAAAAGATATACCTAGTTACTATATAGGCAAACATCATGGTTACGAGGCAAGAAAAGTAATTGAAGATTTTGAGCTAACATACAATTTAGGGACTGCCGTTTCATATCTTTTACGTTGTCAGCGAAAGCATGGAACTGCTGAGGAGTGTATAACAAAGGCTATAGCACATCTAAAGTTTGAGCTTGAAAGGTTAAAGCTAGATGAATCCTAAGCCTATCTATAGGGTTATCATAGCCTTTAGATATAAGAAAAAAGGAGCAACAACTTACTACAAGCGTGGTAATATAGACACATTTTGCACTACTAACAACATAGTGCAAATAAAGAATGATGAGGTAATTAGAGGTAAGATAAAAAGAAAAGTAAAAACAAAACATGCTGACCTAGATATACTATTTGACAAAGTAGAAATAGAAGGTCAATATGGCAAAACAGTTTATTAACATTATGTATATAGAAACTTTTATAGCAATTATTCTTTTTTTATATAGTCTTTATTTAAATTTGAGAATTAGAGATTTAGAAAGTGAATGTGATACTACTGACGATATTTTGTTTAATGAGATAAATGCTCTCATGCACAGTAACAAAGTAACAGAAGAAAGGTTATCTGCACTTGAAAAAAAGAAAGTTGAGAAACCAAGAAGAAGAAGTACAAAAAAGCGTAGTAAGGTATCTACAGATAAAGTATCCTAAAGTACGATACTGCGCAAGTTTAGGAGGTATTAGAACGTCTTACAAACAGGCTGTAAAGGCTAAAGTCACTGGCTATGTTAAAGGCTTTCCTGACTTGCAGATATGTATGCCTGTTGATAGGGGGGGGGTGCATAATAAAGGTTACTATGGACTGTTCCTTGAGATAAAAAAAGATAAAAGGTCTTACCCAACTAAAGAACAAAAACAGTGGATAGAATATCTAAACAGTGTGGGATACTACGCTACAGTTACAAAAGGTTTTGATGAATCAGTACAAGTTATTAAAGATTATTTTAATGGTAAACTATGAGTGTAAACGTATATAAAAGAAAAGACAGGCGAGGTGGTGGCTATGCTAAAAGAAAATTTACTTTTGAAGAAGCACAAAAGATAAGATTAGAATATGAGCAAGGTCTGTATACACAAGAACAAATCGCAAAAACTTATGGCGTTGACCAAACAATCATTAACAAAATTATAAAGTACAAAACCTACATCAAAGACTAGCTGAGTTTGCTGAGTCTGCTATAAGCGCTATAAAAGAGTAATTTTTTTTATATTTTTTTTACAAAAATTAATTTTACGATTATGCTGTTGAAATTGCTAGGTCTGCTATAACGCTATAATAGCGTTGTTGTGCGCAATTTAACATAATATTTATTATGTTAAACAATACAATTAACAAATAAATGTTAATATTTTTTATAAATTATTTTAATATTTCATATAAATTTATTAAATTTGCTTTATGAAAACTAAAAAACTACTAAAGGCAGGAGACCTTTCCCAATATTGGAAAGGTGAAAATGGTTTGCCTAGTTTCAACAAAACATTTAATTGCTGGAACAAAAAACCAAATTTTAAAAATCAATTATTAATTAACAAAAATCAGAATAATGAAAAAAAATAATTCAATATTTACAGACAATAAGTCGTTTTTTGAAGTAACAAAAGATGCCTTTATTTTTGCAATTTGCGCAACGTTCTACATTTGTTTTATAAGTGCAATTCTATTAATCTTTAAAAACATAATATTATGAAAAATATAAATATAATACAGACCGCAATTAACTGGACTAGCTTAACAGTTGAGAAAAGTAAAAATTTTAATGATTATAAATTTATCAATGTAAGCGATACAGAGCCATTAAAAATAGAGTATATTAAAAAAGATAAAATTGAGGGACTTAAAAGCCATCAAGATATTATTTTTAAAAATACCAAAAAACAAAAAAAATATCTAGATAATACTAGCATAATTAAGTTATTAAATAATATGTTCAAAGCTTCTACTTTAGAACAGACAAAAACATTAAACGAAGTGGGCGAAACAGTTACAAAACAGCTTATTTGCGAAAGTGTCAAAGATGTTTCTTTTTTTATTGAAAAAGATGTATCAGCTTTTTATGCTCAGGAGGAAGGATATAAATATAACGTATTAAAAAATGGTTCATGCATGGAAGGTAAAGACAAATCATATTTTGAAATTTATGACAAATTTATTAATGTTAATACTTTTATTGTTGGATTAAGAAACAAAAATAATGTAATTGCAAGGGCGATACTTTGGCGTAAAGAATCAGCCGACAAAAACGAACGCAAATATTTTTTAGATAGAATATACATTTGTAGCCAATACGATAACAGTATAAAAATTGATTTACAGTCTAAACTATGGGCAAAGACAAAAAGATCTTTTAAATTAAATAAACTTTGCTGTTCAAATGCTTTTCAGATTAAAGATTATTATAAAAGTTTATTTTCTAATGATTTAGTAAATAAAAATTTATTGTTTGCCTGTAAGTATTCAATTCCAGAATTTGAAATCCAAATCACACAGGACAATTTCGA
>TARA_R100000654_G_scaffold53597_1_pt1 | contig 10676 bp, 16 predicted proteins | sample TARA_R100000654 | Tara Oceans TARA_R100000654 (sample SAMEA2622473) | marine metagenome | biome: marine biome (ENVO:00000447); feature: surface water layer (ENVO:00002042); material: "saline water (ENVO:00002010), including plankton (ENVO:xxxxxxxx)" | depth 5 m
GCCATGTTACTCCTATGTGCTTATGCTATCTATAAAAGATACCCACACGTTTAAACTGTTTGCTGTGTCTGCTTTTGCTTTTAAAACATCACCACTTTGAAGCACAATCTTTGCGCCTCCATCAATTAACTCTATAGAACCACCCGCTGGTATGGGTACATTCTTAACTATATAAGAATCAGCTGAACCGCCACTAGCTGAAGATGTTATAAAAACATCAGCTTTAATAGTAGCATTTAGAATATTAGCTAATCTAATTCCTATAATAGCATCATCAGAGTTTGAAGTAATGATAGTTCTAGCCGCTGTTCCTATGGCTACGTCACCACTAGACTCAGATGCTACAGCTCTTTCAAAATCTTGTGCCATCTATTCCTCCTTACAATGCCACAGCTAAAGCTATAGCGAATCCTTTCGTTGCTGCATTACCAACATCTACACCATTTACAGTTGTTACCTGTAAATCAGCTAGTGCATTAAATACACCTGAACCATCACAAGATATAAATGCATCTCTTGCTGCAGGAACAGTAAATGTTGTGCCACTACCTACAGTAAAAATTAAACTGTTAGCAGTATTGTTTTGTACCAAGTATACGTTTTCACGCGCTGGTATAGTTACTGTACAAGTGCCCCCTGGTGAACCAGTGAAGTTAAGGACAAAGTTTCTTCCGTCTTCTGTTGCATAAGATGTAGGGTTACTTGTAAATGTTAGAGTGTGTGAAGTTCCTGATAAACTAACAGTTGCAAAACCTGTTATTTTATCTTCTAAACGTTTTAAGTTGTCATTAGTTTGATCACCCCAGGTTCCATCATTTTCACCTGTGGTCATTAAACGTACGTTTAATCCACCAGCACTCCAAGTAGAAGCCATTAACTAATCCTTATAATTGCGTTACTAGCGTTTGCTGTTGGAAACTCAATAGTAAATGTACCATTAGAAACCGAAAAGTCTGCACCAAAATCTAATACCATTACGGCTTTATTAGATGCTGATGTATTGTAAATTATGCAACCCCTTGTAGTAAATGTAGCACTTGAAAACGATGTGTTTGCAAAATCACAAACAGCTGTGTTACTATCTAATACTGGAGTAACACTTGTCAAAGTATTTCCTCCTGTAGTATAACCACTACCATTTGGAAGTTCATCACTGTTTCCTGTAACATCTGAGTAGTTTGTTGTGCTAGCATTGTATGTACCAGATTGCGATGCGTTCGCTTTAATAAGGGCTAACTTAAAAGTGTGCCCAGAACTTGCTGTGAAGTTGTGAGTGCCTACTAAGATTTCCTGTTTAAAGCTATTAGCAATTGCTGATGTAATAGCCATGCTTATTGTCCTCTCGTCATTGTTTTTAGTTCACCGTTACGAAACTCATCATTTCGCATTCTTATTTGTTCCTCATTTGCTAATGTTTGTAATGCACGACTGTAATAGCCATTCCACATTTCTATCTGTTGTGGGATCTCTTTCATAAAAGCTACTGCTTCTATTAATGACCCATACAGAATAGCATCTGGGGCTCTATCACCAAGATAAGTGTTTTGATTACTTGATGATAATCCTGGAACTCTCATAGTATACCCTATTTCTATCGTTGTTGCAAGGGATGGAGTTGGTCCAAATAAGAAATTTGTTTGTCTGTTACTACTGGTGTAAGTAGTACCAGTTTGATTTAAAGCATAGAATCGAACCGTTCCTGTAGTAGAAGGATTCTTATTAAACTCTTTTATAAATGTTTCGTCTTTTTCTAGTAAAAAATCTCCGTTTTGAATACGTAGATATCTGGGCACTACCATGTCTTCAGGCACTGCTTTTGTAGATACATTCTGTGTAAGACTAAAAGTATTTATTTTTCTGAAAGCTGTAAGATCTACTTCTTTGGCAATTCTAAGTTCTGCTAATTCTATACATACTTCAATAGGTGCCTTACCAGAACCCGTAGCAGTAGTAAAAGAAGCTGCAGAATTTTCTAAGAAATCCTGAATACCTTGTTTTAATTGATTAAATGTTAAACCCATAATTATGTACCCCAAACATTCTGACCCCAAGTTTGGATACCCCAACCTGAGCTATCAATGCTAATTGATATTGTACCATGAGCTGATGTTAAAGACAACCCACCTACGTCTTCTTCTGCACTAATATTTATAGTACCAATTCCAGTAGTATTTGCTGGACTTGTTATAGCTAACTGGGAACTGGTTTGGAATGTTAGTGATCCTATACCAGTTGACAGCTGTTGTCCTACAGGAAGTTCTGTAAGATTAAATGCTAATCCCGTGCCCCCATGAGCCGAAGCAGAAGATTGTCCTGTTAATATTAAACTAGAACTAGCACTAGGTGTTGGACTTGTAAATGCTGAAGATAGAGCTAAACCATCTGCTTCTTCAAGAACACTTATATTTGGTATTGTAAATGCTGCTTGTAATAGTTGAGAATCTGCATTCTCTGCTGTGCTTACATTTACAGAACCTATAGCAGAAGATAATCCTACACCACTAGCTGTTACACCTGTAGCAAGTATTGGTAAAATAAATGAAACACGTAGTAAACTTGGACTCTCTGCTAGCTCTGATACATTGATAATAATCTTACCAACTGATGCTACTGTATTAGGTGTGCCTCTACCAAATAAAGAACCAAGCTTTACTGTAGTTAAATCTACATCAGCATCTGGTCTAGGGTTGTATAGTGAAGTTGCTTCTGGTCCTAACTTTGGCGGAGTTAGTTGTGGGTGTTTGGGCTCCCAATCTTTTTTGTGAACTCGAAGCCCATTCCACTCTGTTCGCGCATCTTTGTATCGTATCTTCCTGCCTGAACGATCATCTATCAGATATGCATATTTACCTGAAGCTCTTTTAGCCATCGCTCTTAGTACCCGCGAATCTTAGGTTGTATATAAAAACTTGCTCTTTCTCTATCCTCTTCTCTTGCAAACTGCCATTCTTCATTGTATATACCTTTTAGTTCTGCTCTTCTTGTAGCATCCACTTTATCTGGATTTTTATTTGCTAATTCAAAAGCTAGCCCACTAATTAAAGCAGGCAGATATCTTCTAGGTATATCTGGATTTTGTGTATAAGTATCTGTTATATCTTCAGGATACCTAATAGTCCAACAATGTAGTTGATAATAAGTTTGATCTGGAACAGGGAATAAATAAATTTTATGATTAGCTGTGCCTGAGCTATCAAATTGACTATTTCTTTCGACAGCAAATTGTACAGGTTTACCACTGGTTGTTTTATTTGGATAGTTAAGATACTCTGATAAACTAATTCTTTCACATTCTGTGTCAGTTACAGGAGATGCATTTGTATCTCTTGTAGTAGCATCAATAATATCTAGATATTGATTAGCTGCTAAGTTTACAGTGGCTGTATCTTTTGTTAGAGTTAGAGTAGTTAGATCTAGTGTAAATAAATTTACACCTTCATTAACCCATTTAGTTAATAATAAATTTAAAGATCGTCTCGCTGTAACTAAATCATATCCCGACTTAACATCGAAGCCTACTCTTTCGTAGGCTTCTTGGATAATTTCAGCAACGTCTAGATTGAACGTATGTGTGCCAGATGTTGCCATTAGTTAGCGTAATGTTTGATCCACTCCATTTTAACGAATATAGTATCTCCAGCTGTTCTTGCTGGATTTACAATTGTAACATCACCAGTATAACCACTGGCAGCTTTATCAGCATCTGTTGGTGATATACCACCTACAGAGCTAAAATCATAATCATCATATCCGTTTAAAACGATGAATGGTCTTTGAGTATCCGCATCCCACTGCATCTCTACAGCATCTGCATTATCGGTTACTTGAACATTAAAATATACTTTGTTTAGTGATACGTGTGTGCACGCTTTACCGTTATTTTTAGCAAGACTTGATACGTCTATACTTAAACTTTGTGCACTAGCAGCAGTTCCTGCAGCTATCACATATTGATTTAATAATTTTCTAGAACCATCTAAGTAGGTTACTAAAGCCATGTTATTTCCTCCTTTTTAAGGGTGGGGTCATTACACCCCACCACCGAGTTAATATTTAATTTTATTCTGAGTCTTTACCGTTATCAGCAATTGTATAGGTAAATACACCAGTCACAGTTCCACCAGTAGCAGCAGAAGATCCTTGGTTAGCTGTTACAGTAACAGGACCACCTGATGTTCCAGAACCTTGTACTAATGCACCGCTAGCGCTAGCTAGTGTACCTTTAGTATCTGCATCAACTTCGTTGAAGAATCCATCTGGATCATCTGCAGTTCCTATATCAACAGTTGGGTTAGTACCACCTGTTGCTCCACCGAGACTTAAAAAGTTAATTGGAACAGCCTCTCCTGGTAAAACAAAAGTTTCTCCAGATGATGATGATGTACCAATTCTTACTGCAGTTGCAGTTCCACCTACTGGGTTAAATGAAATTACTTCAGACATTACGACAACACCAGGTGCTGCCTTTCCTTTGCCTGCTCCGCCAGTTGATCTGACGACTCCTTGAAATGTAGTTTTTGCCATTGTTTATCCTTTCGTAATCTAGCTTTCGCTAGTCAATGTTATTAGTGGAAGGGGGCACTAAGCCCCCTACCTATAAGTTTATTAGGCTCCTTGGTTACCGTAGACACTTCTCCAGTCAGAGAAACCAAATGAGTATCTCTCTCTAGCTTTGTATCTTACGTTACCTGTTTCAAAGTCACCTTCCATTTTAGTTGTTAATGCAGCTCTATTGAACATCTTTGTTCCGTTAGGACAATCAGTTCTAATAAAGAAAGCATCGGTATCATTAAACCTGTGGTTAATAAAGTAACCACCAGGTAACATACCTGTGCTATTTAATGCATTAATATCGTTGTCAGAAGTACCTACTCTGTTAGGGGATTTCATTATCCTCTCAGCGACAAATACTAACTGTCTTGGAATGTGCAATGTTCTACCAGTAATTGCTGCTGGTATTCCTTTGTCATCTGTAAATCCAGCGATATCAATTAACGCTGTTTCTAAAGATGTCTCGGATAAGTCAGCAAAGGTTGCTGGTCTGTTGGAACCAGTACTACCGTTTTGTAATGGGTGTGCATTAGATACTAATGGTTGACCATCACCGCCTTTAAAGTCTGTGCTAAAAGCGTTGTTATAAACGTTAGATGCTGTTAATTGCTTTGCAGAAGCCATTGCTCTTGCTAAAGCTTTGGTTAGTCTGGTTGACAACTTATCATATAAGTTATCTTCCATAGCTTCCTCAGTTAATGAGAATGCTAATGCAACTGTCTTGTGAGTGTATCGTGATACAAATCCTTCGCCTGTTTCAGCGTAAGATACTGGTGCACCTTCGAATTTCTCACCTGCATTACCAAAGCCTGGGAAGAGTACTTCTTCTTCAAATGCTCTGTTTGATGTTTCCTCATCGAACAAGACGGCATGCTCATTTTCGTATCTGTTATATTCAGTACCAAAAATCGCATTAAGACCTGGCTCAAGTTCTTTGAGGATTTGTGCTCTAGTTATAGCCATAGTTTATCCTCCTATATACCTGCTACGCCAGTGCCACCATTGCCAAACTGATGAGTATTAATTTTCACCAAAATGTCCATAGTGGTTCCTGCAGATGTGTAACTGTCATCTGTTTCAGCGCTACCTAATACTTGTAGTGGGAAACCTGCGTTTCCTGTAGCGACTGTTGATGAATCAGCAACAAGACCTGATTTATGTGTGATTGCACTACCTGTTGGTGATGCAACGATCTGTACATTATTACCTACATTACTAGCTGCTATTGCAGATGATGCCTGATCCGCTTGAATCTTAAAGACTACATCAGGGTCATCATATACATAACATTTGTACTTCTCTTTGGCTACAGTGCCATTAGGAATACTTCTGACAAACTTAACTTCACCAGTTGAGTTGTCTTGGTATTCTGCACCCCAGAAAACACCTACGACTGCGCCTGGACTTGCAGCTCCCATATCTGTTACGATATTACCTGAGCTTAGAGTCACGAGATCACCTTCGAAGAATGCAGTCGGGGCAGTAGCAGCGATTCTGTAACCGTTTTGACCAGCAAAATTGTTAGTTCTAACAATTCCACCTTTCGCATGTTTAACTGGACTTAATCCAAAACCTGCCATGTTTACCTCCGTTTGTTGTTATTATGCAAAGCTAGAGGCAAATAAATTAATCCTCGAACTTTGCTTCTTTTCCTCCGCCTACTGAGACTGAGGACTGTTCGTCTTGGCTTATAGGTGCAACAGCGCTATTGTTTTTCTGCAACTCAGAGTTGACCGCTCCCTCTGCAGCTTTGGTCTTGTTAGCAAAGTATTCGTTTCTTTGGTCTGCAATTTCTTGGTCAACCTTCATCAGAATCAAATCACCTGATCTAACAGTTCCCGCATGTTTACCTGTGTCTAAAACATCCGCTTTCCAGCCAACGCCAAGCTCTTCTGGTTTGACTGGTTCGTATCCTTGACGGCTTCTTTCGTGAACATTACCTGAGTGATCCTCACCTAATAGTTCATTTCGAACCCATCTATAATGTACACCATCAGGAGCTTTTGGAGTTTCCAATCGACTTGGTGGTGCCCATGTTTTCTTGCGAGTACCCGATGCTCGCGTCTTTCGAGTTGTCTTAGTAGCCTGTGTCATTCATCTACTCCTTATCCCGCAGCTTGATCTCTGCGCATTTTTTGTTTCGCGTATTCTTGTAAAGATACTCCTAATTTATTAGCAGTCTCTACTTCTGATTTAGTCAATGTGACTTTTTGTTTGCCACTTGGGGAAGTACGCGTTCCTCCCGCAACTACCTGTACTTTTTTCGCTGACTTCTCTGCTTTAAATTTTTCAGGAAACTCAGTTCTTATTCTAGCATCTAATTCGCTATAGTATTCATCAGGGTCAGCGTCAGGATAAACTCCTTCTTCTATCAACTCTTTATGTATTACCATAGCAGCCTGTGTCATAATCTTTGAACTTTGATCATTACCACCAAACCATGAGTTTCTTTTTTGCCATTGAACAGCTCTTCTATCTGGAACAGGTGCTTTTTCTTCTGGCTTACTAGCAGTTTCTTCAGCAGAAACTTTTTTAGTTGTGGAAGTTTTACCAGCTCTTTGTTCGTATTGCTTTACAATTAAGGCTTCAGCTTTTATAGAAGCTAATTTATCTGTTGCTTCTATTTCTCTATCTACATCACCTTGTGCTTTAGCATCTTTTAAAGTAGCTAGTACTTCTTTTTCTTGAGCTTTTAGTCTATTACCATATTGCTTTACAGCTTCTAGTTCAGACTCAGCGGTTCTACCTGCTAGTTCTTCACGCTCTTCTTGAAACTTTTGTTTTTCTTTTTCAAGTGCATCAAGCTTTTCTTGTAGTTCTTTACGCTGTTTTACTAAACGCTTTATGCGTTTTTCAGCTCTTTTGCCATATATCTTTTTGTCTTCAGATTCTTCTTCCTCAGATTCAGTTTCTGTTTCGGCAGGTTCTTCTTCCTTTTCAGGCTCTTCATCTACCTCTTCTTCTTCCTTTTCTGTTTCGGGAGTTTCTGGTTCTGGAGCTGGCTGCTCTTCAGCTGGGCTTTCTGTGTGCCCCTCTTCATCTATCTCAATCTCAAGTTCTTCCTCTTGATTAAGTTCTTCTTTTTTTGGGTCTTCTATCATTTATACCTCCGTCAGTTGCGAACTGCGTTTTACGCTATGTGCAATATAATACCACATTTTGTGGTCATATTGCAAGTGCTTATCTATGCTTTATTTTATCTGGTTCAGGAACTATAGCAACGACTTCATCATCATTTATGATAGAATAATCTTCATTCTCATATTTAAATTTAAGTCCTACATACTTACCTGTTAAAACATAGTCTCCTACTTTACACCATGTAGTAGATGATTTGTCCATATCTTTATAACATTCTGGACCCATATCCACAACTTGTGATACTACACACGCAAATTTAGCTAACTCTCTAGTTTGATCTGATAAGAGTATTCCACCTGATGTAGCTGCTGGTGGTTCCCAAGGTTTAAGTAACATACGATAACCTTGTGGTACTGGTAGTTTATTCATCTGTTCCTCCTGCAATATCTTTGTATAATTGCTTATACTCAGTTTCTAATCTATCAGACATATCGTTTAATGTCTGACCTATGCCTACTAAAAATTTGTAGCCAGCATAGTCATCAGTACTACCGCTAAGTAGTTGCTGATTATTGGCTTGAATTGCTTCAGCCAAAACTTTTTGCATACGTTCTTTATATACTTTAACTTGATCTAACATTTATTCTCCTGTAAAAGGGGGCACCTTTATAGCACCCCCGAAAGTGAGATTACTTAATGTCGATAATCTTTTCCTTTTTTTCTTCAGGAATTATCTTCTTAAGTTTAACACAAAGTAATCCATCTTGCAACCCTGCATCTTCTACCACAAAGTCATCAGCTAATTCAAACTTTTTAGTAAAGTTCTTTTCAGATATTCCTTTATGTATAAGTTCTTTTGAGTCTTGCTTATCTTTCTTTTTACCTGTAATCGTTAAAGTATTTTCTGCATACTTAACTTTTACATCGTCTTTGGTAAAACCTGCAATAGCCATTTCGATCTCATAGTTTTCAGAGTCTACTTTTTTTATGTTGTATGGTGGGAATGATGTGTACTCGAATGAGTTCATCCTCTTGAATATATCATCAAATCCTATCCAAAACGGATTGTATTGTTCTAAGCTTGTCATAATATACCTCCTTTGCAAGCGAAGTTTACTAGCTCCTTACGGCAGCTATAGTTATTATATAGTAACTATTTCTTAGATGTCAACCCCGATAAGGGATTATTTAAAGCTTTATCTATCTTTAAGTCAAGACTTTCTTCTAATAATTTCATCTCATTAAGTAGTTCTCTGTTATCTTCTTTTTGTCTGTCTTCCACGTCATTTACAACCTCAGTTATGTGTCGTATGTCTCCGTTCATTTGACGTAAATCAGCTTTCATATCTGAACGCATATCACGGGCTACATCTGATATTATGGTTATTTCTTGAAGTATCATATCTATCTCTGATTTTAATACTGCTATACCTTCATCATATTGTGAAAGGTCTGGCTCAGTATATAAAGTTATCTTTTCTTTCATATCAAGGTAATCCTGATAAAAAGTAAAACCAGTCCATGCAGCACCACCTAGTGCAGATAAAAGAGTAAGGATAGCAAACACCTTTCCTCCAGATACTTTCATTCCGCTATATTCAATACTGGGCATTTATTATATCCTCCATTATTTGTCCTTGTTCTGCTATAAATAGATCACCATATTGATCATCTATTGTTTTATTTAAGTACTCATTAACATTTGTATCTTGTATTGTTGACTGAGTATCAAAAAATGTTTTAGTATTACCTAGTATTTGCATTACAATTAAAGTTTTCATTTGATTAGATTCATCATATCTTGCTTTATCATCCATCTTTTTTACTATTTTAGTTGCAGCTTTTTCTTTTGCACTAGGTTCTTTTACAGGTTCTTTGGGTTCTTCAACTTCTTCCTGTTGTATATCTTCTTGCTCGGTACTATCTTCAACTTCCATAACGGGTTCCTCAGTAGTTTCGCTATCGGGTTCGGTTGTTTCTTCTTCTGTTGGTTGTTCATCTACTGTCTCTTCTAATTGTGCTACTTCCATTTCCATCTCCATCTCTATTTCCATTTCAGCTTCTACTTCTATGTTAGCTACTTCTGGTTCAGGAATGTCTATTTCAAACTCTTGTATTTCTAATTCTACAGTTTCATACGATACTTCTTCTTGCTGTGGTTCAATAGGAACAAATTCTATTTCACCTGCATCATCTAAACTAATATCGTTATATTCAAATACCTCTTCTACAAACTCTATTTCTATAGGATCAAATATATTTAAATAATATATTTCTTCTACTGTTGTTATCTGCTGTGTAATAATTGTATTTATAACATTATAAAATACATTAACAGTTACATCATCAAATAAAGGTCCGATACTAAGATTAATATCTCGCCCTCCTACTTCAACAGTTATCCTATTTAAAACACCACTGAAATCGAAAGACCCACTGTATGACTGGTAACCTGATGCAATGCCAGATTCAGACAAGATATCAGTGCCTTGAAAGACTGTGTTAGATCCATTACGTCCTGTAATGTGCATGTATATTCTATCTTGAGCATCTCGTTTATCTACTTCTATTGTATATTTTACCTCACCACCTTTATCTATTTCTAAATCAGAAATATTAATATTATTAATTATAAAGGTTGTACCCATACCTGGCACACCCATTGTCGAGGTGCTATTACCAGATCCAGTAATCTGTGCGCATCTATCTGCTCCTAGCTCTCCACATGTATTGCCAGTTGGCATAGAGGCAGGACCTTGACCTCCCCAATCCGTACGCATATCACCATCATCTTGGGTACCTACATAACCATTTGAGCTATCTAAAATATTACCTGAGTCTTCGTTAGTAACTGTTGTAGTTGTAGTAGTAGTGGTAGTTGTGGTAGTAGTTATTATTTCTGTGCCTTTGTCCTCTTCAGTAACAACAACATTTTCTTCTTCTGTAATTGTTACACCTGGAGTACAAAGACCTGTTACATCAGGTAAGCAATCTGCCTTAGAGTAAGAGTAGCATAGAAAGAGCCATAAGACCAAAATTCTTAA
>TARA_R100000654_G_scaffold7724_3_pt1 | contig 10665 bp, 25 predicted proteins | sample TARA_R100000654 | Tara Oceans TARA_R100000654 (sample SAMEA2622473) | marine metagenome | biome: marine biome (ENVO:00000447); feature: surface water layer (ENVO:00002042); material: "saline water (ENVO:00002010), including plankton (ENVO:xxxxxxxx)" | depth 5 m
ATTTCGGAAATCCCAGCAGATCTGCTGGGATTTCTCTGGGCAAGGTTAAATCCAATTGACTGCGTATCTCGGAGTAATTCCGAGTTTCATTCCAGCGTTTAGATTTTCCCAATTATCATCATATAAATATTTTTGTCTGCCTTGTGTCCATTTCAAGTTAAGAAATTTTTTCATTCGATTATATTTGAAAGTGTCATCTTTATCCGAACAATTCTCAGGTCGTGAGATTATCGAATGGTAAGGGATACCCTTATCATGCAAATAATCTAAATCATTTTGAGTTAATGTTCTGGCAGTAGTGATAACAATATAATCGCCCTCTAAATATCTTTTCTTAATATGTAAAGCAAGGTTATCTAAAATCTTATCCTTGAAGATATTTTTTCTAGTTGCATTTTTTAGCCAATAGTCCAATGACAGAGCGTTTGGTTTCCCAAACGCATTCTGTCTGTGTGTGCTATCAACAATCGTTCCATCAATATCTAAAAATACAATGTTGTAGTTTTTTCTAAGTGGTTTCATATAGAGCCACCCACAAAATAACCAATACAGAAACCCAGAATAGAAAACATCATATATCTATAGAGATATAATTCAGCATTTATTTGTTTTTTCTGTCTGTGTCTTAAATGTTTCATAATTTTTTTGGTTGCGACATTGACCAATTCTTTATTCTTCGGAATTAGTCAATGTCTAGTTAAAAAAAGTCATGCCCTCATTTGATGAAATGAAATGTAATAAACAAGGGCATGACCACCTTTGGCAAGGTTAAACCTTTTTCTTTTTCGCTTTTTTCTCTTTGAGAATTTTGCGATATGCTCGGATAGTGGTTAATACATGAGCATTCATTTGCTGTGGTGAGCAAAAGTACCATTCTGTATAACCTGAGCCTAGATTTTTGTCATTAACCTTTTCAACACCTTTGATTTTTAAAACCAAATGTAACAGCTTTTCTAAGCTGTCTGCATTAAATCGGAAATGTCTATAATCTATAGAAATATTTTTTTCCTTGCCCTTGAGTTTTCCTGAGAAGTTGAATTTTGAAATTCTATATTCAATATCATCTTCAGTATAACCACCCTTAGTGATAGTATCAGGTCGTGATATTTCTCCCTTTGGATAGTTAGCTAAGGAAACAACATACAAGCATTTTTGAGATAGCTTTTCGCTAATCTGTTCAAATAAACTCAATGTCTTTTCTCCAATTATGGCTCGGCATTTGAAAATGGTAGCCGAGCCTTAAACCATATTAAACGCTAGATAAAATCTCGAAGATGATTTCGTATATACGAAAGCACAATCTCAATTTTATGTAAGATAACAAAGTTTCCTCTGTCTGAATAAAAGGTGTGTTCATCTTCTAAATATCTTACATACCATTTAATAGCATAATAATCTTTACCATTTGCCCACAAGGATAAATAGTCTTTGATTTCCGAGACAGTTGCTTTTGCAACATCGGGATAATCTATTATGCTATCGCTAGGCTTTATCGGTTTGTCGTTATCAGTAGACATCATCAAAACCTTTGCGTTTGTTTCCCCAAATTTCAATGAATTTTGCAAATTGTTCCTTATCGGTTCGTTGTTGCATACCCCAATGACGCCTTTCTTCTCGATTTAGTTTTTGCCAAATCTTGTAGTTTTCGTCAAAGGACAATTCATCATTATAAATAAATGTTTTATCCATAATAATCTAGGTTGTGCCGAGCATTAAAAAAGGTTGCTCGGCTTAACCTTATTAGCTAGAAAGTCTGTTAACCATTCCTAGCCACCCATAATTACCCTCTATTTAGAGCCTAACAACATCTTAATCTGAATTAGATTTTCGATGTTTGTACGCTCTAAGCTAGTAAGGTTGAAAGAGTCCGATAATTCGGCAATCTCTCGTATCAAAACCTTTTTAGTCGGTTTCTTTTCCTTTTGCTCGCTCATGAGTTGTACCTCGCAAAAAGTGGGAACATCTGAGAGCGTGTTCCCTTCGCTCGTATTGTTAAAGAAGTTTATCTAAATTTAACAATGCCCAACCAATGCCAACCAACACGAAACAATCAAGAATGATTGAGTATATGAAGTAAGCAAGTCCAACATAAGATGTTATTTCTCGTCTTTCCTTCACAACAAAAGGCACATTGGCTTTATTCAAGTTTTCAATGTGCCTTTCTTCGTATTCAGTCTCAATGTATTTTTTCTTCTCGAAAATTCGCATTAGTTAGCAAGTGCTAAATCTCTAATGCGTGATATTCGGTCAGAGAAAATTACACGACCATGCTTACGCATTAGCTTATCAAAATCTGATATAACTAATCTCGCTTTGCATTGGTGTCTGCGTAAGTATGAGTAAAAACCATTAGCAAGTTTCTCGTCTTGAAAACAGAATATGTTTTCAAGTTCGTTTCCCTCGTAAAGTTCTACACACCAAACAGTTTCTTTATCAGTAGTCATAAACCACCTCTTAAAAAAAGTGGCGTGGCGTTTAGAAAGGTAGCCACGCCTTAAACCCTATGAGAAGAATAATATCCTAATTAGCATTGAGCCATTAAGAAATATCCCTGTCATATTCCCTATGGTATAAACCACATCTCGTTGAACATATGCTCTATATTGATAACAACATAGACCAATGACCAAAAAGAAAGGTAGTGTCCAATGTGGAAATTGTCCTGAGAAGTGGCTCGGAAGTAATGCACCTTGAACGAGTACCATACCGAAGTATGCAACCTTATCTTCAAGTTTCATAACCTTGCCATTGATTGAAGAAATCAATCTTTGCTTTTCAGACAATCTCGAGAGTTTATCTTTTTGCATAATTAACCTCATATGAAAGTAATTAAAATTTTACAGTTTTTATTTTATATCGTTATCCCGATAGGTTGGAAATCCTGTTTCCTTCGGCAAGTCCTCCCTGTTTCCTATTATCCCAAAAATTTCTTTTTGTTCAGCCCCTTTCGGTCTCGGCAAATTTTGCCTTATTTTTGCTAGGTGTCAGTTTCATATTCCTTACCAACAAATTCATATTACAGGTTTCTCAGAAGTAAACAATAGAATTCCTGAAAATTCATAAGCATATTCCTCAAAGTTATAAGAACAAAAAGTTATAAGGGAGGGCAGTTCTTAGACCGAAAAGTTATATGTCTCGCTGGACACACCTTCATGTACTACTTTGGAATTTTTGAAAAACTCGTTTTATACTCGGCGAACTCATCAATTATGATAACATCATGAAAATAGTGCTTGACATTTGATTTGAAAATTGATATAATACAAATTATGAGTAAAGAAATATCAACCAGAATAAGTCCTGAAGGACTCGAGATTGCGAATGCTTATCTACAACTAGGTAGTGTTCAGTTAGTTTCATCACACCTAAATATTGATGAAGCAGAAGTATCAGAGTTTCTAGGAAAAAGAGAAGTAAAAGCGTATGTAGACCAAGTCTTTTTAGACACAGGATACAGAAACCGTTTTAAACTTGGACAAGCTCTGGATAGTTTGATAGAGAAAAAGCTGGAGGAGGCAGAAGAATCCGAAATATATAGTAATAAAGATTTAGCAGACTTATACGCACTAGCACATAAAATGCGTATGGACGAGATGAAAGCTCAAACTGAATTGGAAAAGGCAAAAGCGTCACAAATAAAAACACAAAATAATGTACAAATAAACGCAGAAGTTCCATTCGGTCAGGGCAATTATGGAGAATTAATGAAAAAACTGCTAGACAAAAAATAATTTATGGTACAATTTATAATAGGAGTTCTAGGATTATCACTTTTTGCTTGGGGACTTATAGGGATTTATGTAGTAACAGATGACCCTTTTAAAAAACCAAAAATTGTTGAAATCTTAAAGATACTCAAAGATTAAAACACAGAACAACAATGGGAGAAATATTTACATTAGTCGCAGAATTAGGGTTGCCTATAGCTGGGGCTATCACTATGGCTTATTTTATTTTCATCATTATGAAACAACAAATGAATGGTTTGGTTTCTCAAATTCAAGCCATTGAAGGCATTTCAAAAATGCTTATCACTAGAGCAACAGTTATGAACAATGACATTATTCGTATAGATACTTCAGTATCTAGTGTCATAGGATTATCCCCAGATTTAGATAGAATTGCAAGAGCACAAAACTTCGTAGAGGACGGAAAGATAGACGCTAGGAGAGACTAGTGGATATAGTCTATCTAATAGAAACCTTTGGATTTAAGGTAGTTATGATAGTCGGTCTCGGCTATTTTGTATTTTTTGTATGGCAAACTATAACTAAAACTATCAACCCCGCCTTGGCTTCAATGAAAGCCACAATTATAAGACTTACTGACCAACTCAGGTTACTAGACCAAGATATGATTCGTTTACAGCAAAAAGTAAATACTGTAACAGAATTAAAAGAAGAGGGAAAACTTAATGAAGTTCCTAATACTAATACTAATAAGTCCAATACTAATAAGTGATGAAATAGTACAAAAATTTAAAAACCCTTCTTTCAGTGGGCAGGGTACTTCTGCACACTATCTTACAATAGAAAATCAAGAAAAATCAAGAAAAGAAAAAATTCAAGACGATATTGAAGCAGCACTAAAAGCAGAATTAAGAGCAGGAGAGAATACTACTCTTGCAAAATTTGTAAGAAATTTAGAAAGTAGAATTTATGCACAGTTATCAAAACAACTTGTTGATAATATGTTTGGAAATGAAACAGATGTAAATAATGGTTCATTTGCATTGGAAGGAAATACTATAAACTATCGTAGAGGAGAGCAATGTGATGAAGATGGTATCTGTGTAGATGCCATTATAATGACTATTCAAGATGAAGATGGTTCATCAACTGAAATTGTCATACCAATAGGTACTGGAGGATTTTAATGAAACTTCTATCCATCACGCTAGTTTTATTACTTGCTAGCTGTGCAAGTATTCCTTCTGTTACTGATTCTTGTGAAAAAGGATTAATGAAAGAATTTGGTCAATGTATTGAAGAACCAGAAATAGTTAAACTTCCTACTTATAAAGAATTATTAGAAATAGAGCCAGCAGCAATAATGCCAGTAGTTGCAGTTTATAACTGTAAAGATTTAACAGGACAAAGAAAAAGAAGAGACAGTTTAGCTGATTTTAGTACTGCAGTAACTCAAGGTTGCACAGAATTATTAATTGATGCACTAAAAACAGCAGCGAGTGGAAAGTGGTTTAGAGTTGTAGAAAGACATGGTATTGACCACTTAGTAAGAGAAAGACAAATCGTAAGAAGTACTCGTGAAGACCATAACGAAAATAAAGGATTACAGCCTTTACTATTTGCAGGTATTATATTAGAAGGTGGCATAATAGGATATGACACAAATATTACAAGCGGTGGTAGAGGAGCAAGAGCATTAGGTATTGGACACTCAACAACTTACAGAAAAGATATTGTTACTTTTAGTTTACGAGGAGTAAGTGTTCTCACAGGAGAAATACTACTTAATGTTCAGACAAAGAAAACAATTCTATCCGTTGGAACAGGATTTGATGTATTTAAGTTTGTAGACACAGACACAAATCTAATAGAGATAGAAGACGGTGTCGCTGATAATGAAAGCGTAACCGTAGCAGTTCGTTCGGCCATTGAGGCCAGCGTTGTCGCAATGATTCGTCAAGGCGATGACAGAGGCTTTTGGAAATTCCAAGAGCAAGGAGAGAAAGATGAATAAATTATGTGCACTAATTGTTCTGACTTTTTCTGCGTGGATATTAGGTGATGCTACAGATAACGAGATTTTTCTTGAACAATCTGGAGACACTCTAACCTTAACAATTGACCAAGTTGGTTACGGTAATAAGTTTTGTGGTACTATATCAAGTGGAGCCTGCGCAAGTGACATGATGATAACAGGAAGCAATATTACTTTTAACGTAGACCAAATTGGAAACTCAAACCAGTTATTCGGACCTATCGTATTAAGTAACTCTAATATTGATATGGTATTTACTGGTGATAGCAATGTTTATGATTGGAATATCGGTGGTAACTCCGCAGCAAGTAACTTAGATTTAGACTTAACAGTTACAGGTAGTTCAAATAGTTGGAATGTAGATATTGGTGCTAACCAATCTGCTACTTTCTTAAACTATGATTTAACACTAACAGGAAGCTCAAATGTATTTACTACAGTTGTTGATTCTAGTAATGTTAAATGGGATTGGACAATCACAGGCGGAAACAACGATATTAACACACTACAAAAAGATGCAGACCAACTTTTAACAGCAGAATTTTCTGGAAGTGACGGTGACATTGATATAATTCAACAGTCAGGCACATGCCCACAAGGTACTTCTAGCTGTTCAGGCATAATTAATATTGATATAACTTCAGATGATGCGACAGTTACTATCAATCAAAAAGATACTGGCGATTAGTCTATTTTCAAGCATAGTGTATGCTGAAAAAGTAGGCGATATCACAGAGCAGTCTGGTAATGGAGCAATCTCCAGACAGACTCAAGAGTTTGTTGCCGAAGTCGGAAGTGGAGTAGAATTTATGGACTCCCTGATGACAGGCAACGGACGAATGGCTGTAGAGTTCTTGGACGACTCACAAATTAGAATCACCGAGAACTCCACAGTAGTCATAGACCAATTTGTTTATGATGCAAACCCAGACAACTCAAAAATGGCGTTGTCTTTTGCTAAAGGAACAGCACGATTTATTAGTGGTTCCATTGGCAAAATGAAAAAAGAAAATATAAAATTAAAAACTAATACTGCAACAATCGGTATTAGAGGAACAGATTTCACAGTAACTGTTGATGAATTAGATAGAACTTTAGTAATACTACTTCCAAATAAAGATGGAGATTCATCAGGAGAAATAACAGTTACAAACGAAGGAGGAACAGTAACTTTGAATCAAGCATTTCAAGCTACTATAGTATCGACAATATCTACTCCTCCAGCAAATCCTGTGCAGATTGAGAATATTACAGTTGCACAGATTGATAACTTATTTATAGTAAGTCCGCCTCAAGAGATACAAAGAGTGCAAGAGGAAACTAGAACAGAGAATAGTTCTAATAATATTTTAACTGCGGACTTCTTAGAGTTTAACGAATTAGAAAAAGATTATTTACAGGAAGACCAAGATTGGAGTTTCTCAGAACTTGACATTGATTTACTAGATGTTGATTTCTTACAAGATTTATTACTTATTATTGAGGAATCAGATTTATTAGATAGAAAGTCTTCCGAAGGTTTTGATGGCATAACTATAGAGGGAACTCAACCAGGACTTGACCCAGATACACAATATAATACTATTATTGAAGATACGGGGTTTGTTTGGTTTTATCGTCAAGTTGATGGTATAATTAGCATAAGAATACCAATAGATTCAAATGCTTATATTAATACAATCACAGACCAAAAAGAGAGTATTATAACCGTAGGAGACGGAACTTCTGCAATGATTACGATAACACAAGTACAATGAAAATATCAAAAAATATTTACAAAAATTATATCTGCCGAGTAACTTCTTCGGCACTTTCATTAGTAAATTTATTTATATCTAAAATATTGAAAAGTACCGTAAATAAAATAAGTATAAATAACAACTTAAATTCAAAAATTTTACATATATGTTATGTAAATTCAAATTTTCGTAAAATGAAAGATTTATGTGACTTGAATGATAAAATGGTTAGGAGAGACGAGAAATGAGACTATTAATTTTACTACTACCTTTTTATTTATATACTGCTGATAATCAAATAACTATTGAACAAAGTGGAGATAACTTAAACTTAAATATCGAACAAGTTGGATATTCAAATGTCATTAGGCGTTGGAGAAGTTGGGACGAAGGAATAGTAGGTGATAACAACTCGTTAGATATTAGACAGCATAAAAATAAAGGAAGTGCGTCTGACCAGCATATAATTGAGATAAGACAAATAGATGGAACAGGAAATAATTTAGCTTTAGCAACTGGTTGGAATATAGGTACAAATGGAACATTTACAATCGATAACTCCGAATACGGAGATACATTTAGTCATATCAACATAACAGGCGACTATAATGATGTTCAAATGGTTCAAAGAACAAACAGTAGTTCTTCTGGACATAGATACTGGTTACATGTTGAGGGAGATAGTAATGATATACGAACTGTACAAAGAGGCGGTGGAGGACACTACATAAATTTAGATATATTTAATGATAGTAATGATGTTTTTCTAAGCCAAACAAATACTGGAAGTCATACTGCAGATGTAAGACTATATGGAACTCAACCAACAGATATAAGTCTTATTCAAAATGCAGGAAGCAACAAATCATATAGTGTAACTAATTATTGTTATACTAGCGGTGGTTGTTCAATATCGGTAACACAACAATGAGAAAAAGAAAATGGTCAATGAGCCGAAAAAGAAAAATAAACTGTAGTAGACCAAGAGGTTTTTCACAGAAACAGTACTGTAAAAGACAAAAGAGAGGAGGCAAGTATAAAAATGCCCGTTAGAAAAGTAAAAGGTGGTTACAGGTGGGGTAAGTCTGGAAAGATTTATAAAACAAAAAAAGAAGCTGAAAAGCAAGGAAGAGCAATCTACGCATCAGGTTATGGTAAAAAGAAAAGACCCAAGAAAAGGAACAGGTAAAAAACCAAAAGGTTCTGGAAGAAGATTATATACTGACGAAAATCCTAAAGATACGGTTAGGATTAAGTTTGCTACTATGAAAGACGCTAGAGCAACTGTCAGAAAAGTAAAAAGAGTTCGTAAATCATATGCTCGTAAAATTCAAATACTTACAGTAGGAGAGCAAAGAGCTAGAGTTATGGGAAAGAAAACTGTAGCTTCTATATTCCGAGCAGGAAAAGCTAGTTTAAGGAGGGCAAACAATGCCAAGAAAAACAAGACGAAAAAAGCGAGACCCAAGACTCGCAAGAGCAGGCGTTAGTGGTTTTAACAAACCAAAGAGAACACCTAGCCACCCAACTAAGTCACATATAGTTGTTGCAAAAGTTGGAGATAGAATTAAAACTATTCGCTTTGGACAGCAAGGAGCTGAAACTGCAGGTAAACCTAAAAAAGGTGAATCTGCACGAATGAAAGCTAAACGAAAGTCTTTCAAAGCAAGACATAGAAGGAACATAGCCAAAGGAAGAATGTCTGCTGCATATTGGGCAGATAAGGTTAAATGGTAGTAGTTCAAGTTCTATTTTGACCAACGAAAAATAGCACTTGACAATCAACTATATTTTTGGTATAATTACAATTAAAAGTAAAAGATTAAGTTTACTAAGAAGGAGAAAAAGCAATGGAAGCCGATGAAGTGGCACTAGAACTTGCAAAGCATGAAGCTGTCTGTGCGGAAAGATGGAAAACTGCATTTAACCGCTTTGACAATATAGATAAACAAGTTTCCAGAATAGAAACTATTATGATTTCTACTGCTGGTTGTTTGCTTGTTGGTGGAGCAGGTTTAATTATTACATTGCTTAATATCCATTAGGAGATTATATGTTAGATATAATTTTTTGGGTACTTGTAGGACTATTTATAGGCTGGAATTTACCACAACCTACTTGGGCTAAATACGTACAAACAATAATTATGGGCTGGGTATCAAAAGTATCCAGCATGGTTAAGAAAGGCGAATAATGTTCGCAGGATATGGAACAAAAGACATGAAATCTAAAAAACAAGAAAAGGCAAAAGTTTATGAAAAAGATGGATTCTGGACTTATGATGGTGCCATCGCAGGATATAACACCAAAGCCAACGCAGAAGCAGCGATGGAAGCAGGTAAAAAACAGTCATCATGAACGATATAAAATTTGTTTAGAGTGTGAACATCTAAACAAGTTTTTTAAGTTTTGCAACCTTTGTGGTTGCTTTATGCCCCTCAAAACTAAACTTCGATGGGCAGAGTGTCCTGACGAGCCACCTCGTTGGACATAGGAGTTAAAATGGCATTAACAGCGAAGCAAAAGAAACTTCCTAAAGCTCTACAGAGAGCTATTCTTGCTAAACAAAAAGGTATGGGTAAGAAGAAAAAGAACGGGAAGAAAAAGCGTGGAAAGAAAAGAAGAAGTAGCAGAGGATAGTTGGCTTACTTATTTTCATTCCATTAAAGATGTCTGCCCTTGGAGTTACAATAGTTACAAGAAGGGCAGAATCAATATTACAGAATTTACAAAAACTAAAGTTATAAATAGTGAGCAAAACTGGAACATTGATAAATATGATGCAGTTGTTTACTTAACAAATATGTCAGTTGATGAATTAGAGAACTTTGTAGAAAATAGAAATCGTAAACAAAAAGTATGTGAATATCTTTGGTCTCACCCTGAATATACAAAAGGAGGCAATAGACAAACAAAGCAATCAATAATTATTCAACAAGACAGAGCGTTCTTAAATGAACTAAGAGAAAAGCGTGGTTAGAAAACGAACTAGAAGAAAGGCAAAGAAGAAAAGACCTGTACCTACGAATAAAGCTTTATATGCTAGAGTAAAAGCAGAAGCAAAAAGAAAGTTCAAGGTATATCCTAGTGCATACGCAAATGGCTGGCTTGTGAGAACTTATAAAGCAAGAGGCGGAAGATATAGAATGGGGTAGTTATGTCATTGAATAAACGAAAACACGCAGCATTTTTAAGAAATAAA
>TARA_R100000654_G_scaffold15829_1_pt1 | contig 10640 bp, 16 predicted proteins | sample TARA_R100000654 | Tara Oceans TARA_R100000654 (sample SAMEA2622473) | marine metagenome | biome: marine biome (ENVO:00000447); feature: surface water layer (ENVO:00002042); material: "saline water (ENVO:00002010), including plankton (ENVO:xxxxxxxx)" | depth 5 m
TTCTTCTTCTTCTTCTTCTTCTATGCAATCCGCCGTTCTATATGCATCATCTTCAAGTAATAGTTCCCCCTCAATATCTATTCCACCTTTTTCTAGTAATATTTCCCTCGCTTCTTCTTCTGTGTTCGCTTCAATCTCATAGTAGTACGCACAGGGTACAGTAAATTGATATGTTTTTTTTGTATCAGTCATTAGTCCTCCAATCTTTCTATTGACTCGATCTTTCCGTCTTTGTTTTGAGTCACTAAGTGTTCAACGCCATTAACGTCTTTTTGTAGATACACGTTATGATCGTTTCCATTACTGACATAATCATGACCCTCTCTTAATAGTTTAACGAATGCCCAAGTTTCTTTGGTCAAAGGGTTTTTACTTGATATTGTTCTCATTTTATAAGCCTCCTGTTGATATTAAGTAAACAATCCAAATTGCTTTGAATGCAAGTAGACCGATAATAACTCGGTCTACTATAATTTCTGATTTCGGTTTTTTATAAAAATCCGAGTTCATTATAATGCTTTCTTGTTTCATTTAAAAGTTTCTCAAACTGATCATGTGGAATTCTTGATTTTTTATCTCCACCGTCAATTTGAGTTAAGTGTTTACCTGTGGTTGTAGACCAAACGTTTTCGCTTACATAAAGCTTTCCGTCATGTGATCTAAAAGCCACAGGGGTTGCATAAGAATAATAGGTATCAATTAACCCATATTCTACTCTTAGTGATTTAGTCGTATTTAGATAGTTTGTAGCTGTCATTTTGCTCTCCTTTTGTTTTTGTTGTTATTGAATATCCGTAAATATTCATGATTACCCAATAGCGAGTAATCAAAAATATTTATTAGAATGAGGGGTCCCAATATTCGGACCGTTGACCGAGGCCAACATGAGTTCCCTCTTTCCTAAAACGATTAGTCTTAGGATTAAAGGACCTAGGCTCTAAGATAAAGCCTAGCTGACCGTCTTCGGTTTCGATATCGATAACCTCGGAGATAAACTTCCTACCCTTAGGGTTGGGAGTAAATTCATAAGTCTGACTTTCTGAAAAGCCATTCTTATCGGTACGCTTTGCGTGGTCCTGTTGAACCACCACATAGCGTTTTTTATTACGGTTGATGATTTCAACAACCGTACAGGCATGGCGATCTGACCAAAAATAGGCTGTCGCACCGTTGCCAATGGTTAAGGCATCGTGTGGATACCATGTTTGGGAAGCAATCCAATTGTTAACGCTTCCAAACTGTGTGCCTAGTTTATTTGGCAACAGTTTTTGTTTTTTATCGATTATTCTAATGTTTGTCATTTTTTTGCTCTCTTTCTGTATTTGAATATATAAATATTCATGATTACTCAGAGCGAGTAATCAAAAGTATTTATAGTTTTGCTTCAAGCTTTTTCCACTCAGCTTTTTGCTCATCATTTAAATGGTTATTAACTTCATCTAACATTTCTAAAAGAGATTTTTTAGAAATCTCTTTAGCATATTCTTGAAACCAAACAGCTAAAAGATAACCTGTATCATCTGATACCATAGCTTTTCTGTAAGTCTTATAGGCTAAGTCTTCGTTATTGTTTGTCATTTTTTGCTCTCTTTCTGAATATTTGTAAATATTCAAGATAACCCAAAACGAGTTATCTAAAATATTTATGCTGACTGTTCAGCTTGTTTTTTAGAAATAAGATAAAGTCTGTCGATAAGTCTATTCTTCCACTTACTGAGTAATTTACCTTCTAAGTTAAACGCCTCGATTTCCCAAGGTCGTTGTCTGTAAGGAATGCGTCTCTTTGGGCCTAGTTCTTTACCCTCCCAACGTGTGTGGAGTTCGCCATCAGATTTCCACCAACGTTGTTGATATTGCTTTGTTGCGATTTGTTTAACGTGAACTAATTCGTGAGCCAAAGTTTCAAAAATATCAGACTCACTATGAATAATAATTTTATGATCTTTATCAGGGTCAGAACCTTTTGCGTTGGCTAAGTGAACACCTTCACAATTTTGACCCCACTTCTTTTTGACTGTGGTCCTTCTTACGTGGATTTTGATCTTCAAAGTGTTCTGAAGTCTTTTAGATACTAACTCACCAAGAAAAAGTTTAGTGGCCTCTGTGAGGTCATTAACCAATTCTTGATCTCTCTCATTTCTTGGTAGAGATATTTCTAGTTTTTTCATCGTTTGCTCCTTTTCTGAATGCTTATGCATTCATAATAAGGCCAACTAAGTGACCTTATTAAAAATACATAAAGATTATTGTTTGACTGTTTCCTTATCGGTGTCACCGATTGAACTCATTGTTCGCAGACTACCTCTTACTTGTTGAGTTATCTGTGCACTGAGGGGCAAATATATAGGGCCCAACCTCAGCAACCCACAAGGACCTCAAGAAGAGGCTACCCCCAAATTTAATTGGTTAAGTGTTTTAGCACCTTAGATCTGATCGACTCCGAATTCTTGGGTCCGACTAGAATATCGTGGGCATTAGACCTACCCTCAAATGAGGCGCTTGGCTTATTGTCTTCTAGTGCAGTTTCTAAAGTATGGTTTGTCATTGTGTGTACCTTACACTAATTTAAGATATTACCTAATAAAAAATGATAAATAATGATAAATAATTAAAAAAAATGGTCATAAATTATTACAATCGAAAAGTTATCCACAGGCATTTTTTTGCGTTTTTAGAGCGTTTTAAAAAGGTCCGTGTATGATTTTATATGATAATTTATTATATGCTCTATGGCTCTTAAAATGGATTTAAAGGGTATTTTTTTTATGAGAAGTTGTTATATTTTATTGCAAATTGCGACAGGGACCGTTGACCGTGAACAAAGTACGAACAAAATTAATCTAGTTAAGCTAGTAAAAACTAAATCGGATTAATCAGATTAATAGACACACAATCACAGTACTTAGGTTTTTTTGAAAAAATAAAAATAAAAATAAAAAATATTTTAAAAGAAGTGTGATAGTGTCCGCTTAACGGTTTTAACTTTAATTAGGTGGGTTTTACCCATCACACTTCTCATTTTTAGTAGTGTGTATAGTGTGATAGGTGGTCATTGATTTTACTGACTTTTTTGACCTCCTAGGTAATTGAACCCTTTTTCCAAATTGATTATTTTAAAAGAAGTTATGGAAAATTCTCTAGTACCAAATTGATTAAATATCTGTAATATGTAACGGTCTAATTTTGAATGAGTGCTGAAAAGAATTTATATAAAATGGTGAAGGAAAAGCTTAGCGACTTTAATCCAATTCGTATTGAAACTACTACAATAAACGGTTTCCCTGATTTAATTTTGTTTAACAAATTTGGACGTAGTTTGTTCGTTGAATGTAAGGCTTGTGAGCGTTCTAGATTGTTACAAAGTTTAAGGCCACACCAAAAAGCATTTCATCACAAATACAAACATATTACGAACGGACTGTTTATCTTACAAAGGTCCCTCAAAGAGAGGGCCTTTTTTCTGTATAGATCGAAGGATATCGACTTTTTGTCAGAAAACGTTGAAAACGAACCACTTTGCACGGTCCACGTGGGCCAACCATGGTCCTCGATCAGCGAAATTTTGAACCATGACCACTAGATCTAGATCGTATAATAAAAAAAGTGCTAGAAGTGTTGAAAAATATAGCGTTTTGCGTTCCTATAATGTAGATTATGCAACAATGGGCCTAGGTACTTAGAGCAAATGACAACGTACTTTAAATTTATAGCCAACGGACCCCCAAAATTTGTCCCCGCTATGCACAGCGGCGAACTAGGTCTAGCAACATATACACACTATGGGAGTAAAAAATGCACATAGACTATTCAAAACTCGATTCTAATCAATTAAAGGCGATGGTATTGCTTAGAAAGAAGATCGAACAAGAGCATGCACGTGGTAATTTCATGCGATTTGTTAAATCTATGTGGCCTGAGTTTGTAGAAGGACCACATCACATTAAGATTGCAGAAAAATTTCAAAAGTTTTTGACAGGAAAGAATCAAAGGCTCATTGTGAACATGCCTCCACGTCACACAAAAAGTGAGTTCGCCTCATTTTTATTCCCGGCATGGATGATAGGGCAAAATCCCCGGCTAAAAATTATTCAAGCGACTCACACAGGTGAACTTGCTATTCGATTTGGTAGAAAAGTTAGAAACTTAATGAACACTAGAGAGTATCGAGGAGTATTTCCTGATGTAACGTTAAGAACTGATAACCAAGCAGCAGGAAGATGGGAGACTAACCTCGGAGGTGAGTATTTTGCGGCAGGTGTTGGTGGTGCAATCACAGGTCGTGGTGCTGATTTATTAATTATTGATGATCCACACTCAGAACAAGATGCTTTGTCTGAAACAGCCATGGATAATGCCTATGAATGGTACACATCAGGACCTAGACAGCGTATGCAACCTGGAGGGAGCATTGTAATTGTTATGACTCGTTGGTCTGACAAGGATCTAACAGGCCATTTGATAAAAAAAATGGGAGATCTGAAAGCAGACAAGTGGGACATCATAGAATTCCCGGCAATTTTAGATGATGATGACGAAAAGAAGAGAAAACCTATTTGGCCACAGTATTGGAAGCTAAATGAGCTCGATAAGGTTAAAGCTTCTCTTGTTCCCACCAAGTGGAGCGCACAATGGCAACAAAATCCTACTCATGACGGTACTAGTATCATTAAACGTGAATGGTGGAACATTTGGCAAAAGGAAGATCCACCTGAATGTGCCTATACCATACAAAGTTATGATACTGCGTTTTCAAAAAAGGAGTCTGCTGACTATTCAGCTATTACAACTTGGGGAGTATTCTATCCTAATGAAGGAAATGAGACTCATTTGATACTTTTGAACGCTAAAAAAGGTCGTTGGGATTTTCCTGAGCTAAAACAAGTAGCAAAGGAACAACTTCAGGTCTATAAGCCTGATAGTGTTATAATTGAAGCCAAAGCATCAGGGACACCCTTGATACAGGAGCTCAGGCGATTTGGAGTATACGCTCAAGCTTTCTCTCCTAACCGTGGTATGGATAAACATGTTAGATTAAATTCTGTGTCTCCTATTTTTGAAGCAGGTCATGTTTGGAGAACGGAGCACGATTGGGCTGAAGAAGTTCAAGAAGAGTTAGCATCTTTTCCTTATGGAGAGCACGATGATCTTGTTGACGCAACCACCTTAGCACTGTTAAGATACAGGCAGGGAAGCTTTATTTCTTTGCACGATGACGAAGATGACATGGAGCCAAGGGAAAAACGAACATATGAATACTACTAAAAAATTAATCAATCCTGATGACAGGAGACTAAAGCAAAAATTAACACCGAAGCAGATGATTTTTGTTTATGAGTACGTTCATAAAGTTCTTCTCGGAGAATGTTCCGCTGCCGAAGCAGCACGGAAAGCGGGCTATTCAATAAACCGTGCACGTCAGACTGCTACTGATCTAATGAATCCTCACTTAAATCCTTTCGTAGTGGAGGCTGTCAATGAGATGAAACAAGATCTGCATCAAATGTATGGAGTGTCTACTGCATCTCATTTGGCCTCCTTAAAACAAATCAGAGAGGAAGCAAGAGAACATAAACACTATTCGGCGGCCGTGGCTGCTGAAGTTAATAGAGGTAAGGTTGCTGGCTTTTACGATAACAAGGTTCAAAGCGACACTCCTCTAGAAAACATGAGTAAAGACGAATTGATAAAAGTTTTAGAGAACTACGATAAGCATGGCATCACCCATGATACAAAATTAATTATTGATGACGATAAAGATGTGATGACAGGCAACTAAGATGATTCAGTATGTTACTAATCCCGCGATCCTCGGTCCGTTGCTCGTGGCCACTGTGGGAGCTCAACAAGCTAGTCAGATACAACGAGGCTTGGCTCTCGGTGATATAACTTTAGATGATGTATACAATATCATCGAAAATTTTGCGGCGCCAAATGCACTCAACTTTTTAAAAGATTTAGATAAGTCTAATAACTTATCACCAAAAAAAGATGACGAAGATCCAAAGACACCTGACAATGATCCATTGGACTTGCTCAACCTTATAAATACTGATAGAAAGGAAGAAGATGAAACAAAGCCTATTACAACTAGCCAAAGCGAAGAGACAAAAGAATCAGTCTCGTCCAATCTCGAATCGCAAACCACGGACCGTGGATCAGGCATACAGCAATCTAACCAAGGAAGAGAAACAACGGTTAGTGGCGAACTACCTCTAGTCAAAGCTTCTCAAGAACAAGGCGTTACTTTCTTTTCTGATATAATAGATGGAGAGTTTCAACTTCCCAAAAGTAAATATTCACAATTAGTAGATACCTCTGACGCTTTGGAGGCAACAGAGATCTTCGATGAGAAGAGAGTAGGTAATTTTGAAAATCATATCTACACTTCCATTCCTGTTTTTAAAGAAGCTCAGATTGCTACTGCAAACGCTATAGCCAAGACTCTTCCTAAAGGAGGAACTATTATTGATATTGGAGGAACTGAAGGTGGTTTTATTAATACAATAGCAGAGCTTAATCCTAATATAGAGGGTATCGTTTTAGATCCTAATCCTAGAGCTGAACAATCTTTTTTAAATCAGAACCTTCCTAACACAGAATTTATTCGTGAAGCGTTTACAACTAATCCTGAAGAGTTTGGTAAATATGCTTTTACAGAGGAAGGAGTAGATATCGACTACTTTGATCCTAATGAGATTCCTGATAATTCTGTTGATGCTTTCTCAGAGAAAATGGTATTTCAATTTATTGATAACGAGAGAGCTTCTAAAGTTAAATTGATTGCTGACAAACTAACAGATACTGGCTTTGCTGTCTTTGAAGAAAAATTTTTTACATCGAAACAAGATCCTGTGTGGAATGCCAATGAGGCAAAAAAGAATGAATTTAAATCTCAATACTATGATCCTGAACAAATGACTGAAAAAGAAGAAGTTGTTTTGACAGGTATGAATGAGAGACAGGTGACTTCTGAATCTTTTGAAAAAATACTCATGAATAACTTTAATAATGTAGTTCAGTATTGGGATTCAGGAAACTTTGGAGGATACGTTGTCTCTGACAGCGCAGATACAATTACAAAATTTTTAGATAATATGGTGGATCTTAACAGTGACTTTTCTAATGTGGAAACTCCTAGATATGTAACGCCTAAAATAGACAAAAAGAAAAGAGGAGGACCTATTTCTATTCCAAAAATAGACATGTTGTAAAAGGCTAATTAGGTGGTATAAATAAAAAATGGTAGATAATATTGATAAGGCTCTAGAATTAGGTGGTACGCCTGAACTTGAAATTTTAAAAAAAGAAACTGAAGTAGAAATTGACGGACAGCGAGTCCCTACTCCTGAAGGATTAGAAATTGAAATAGACGAAGAGGGTGGTGCAACTTTAGACTTTGATCCTATGAGCGATATGCCTCAAGAGATAGAATTCTATTCAAACTTATCTGAATCTATGGATGAACAGGAGTTAGATAGACTTAGTGATGAATTACTTTCTGAATTAGAAAATGATCGATCTTCTCGAAAAGATTGGGAAGAAAGTTATATCAAAGGATTAGATTTACTTGGACTAAAGTATGAGCAAAGAACTAGACCTTTCTCAGGTGCTAGTGGAGTAACTCATCCTTTGTTAGCTGAAAGTGCAACACAATTTCAAGCAACAGCGTTTAAAGAACTTTTACCCGCTAACGGTCCTGTTCGAACAGCAGTTATGGGTGAAGAGACTCCTGATAAGTATGCTCAGTCTCAACGTGTACAAGAATTTATGAACTATCAGTTGATGAATAAAATGGAAGACTACACTCCTGAGTTCGATCAAATGTTATTTTATTTACCACTAGCAGGCTCTACGTTTAAAAAAGTTTATTTTGATGAGTTAATGGATAGAGCTGTATCAAAGTTTATTCCAGCAGAAGATTTAGTAGTTAACTACATGGCAAGCGATTTAGATTCTTGTGAAAGAATAACTCAGATCATTAACATGAGCTACAATGATTTTAGAAAAAAACAAGTTTCAGGATTTTATAAAGACATAGAGATTATGCCTTCCGAAGCAGATCCTTCAGAAGTACAAAAAAAATATGATGAAATGGAAGGTATCAAACCTTCTTACATCGATAAATCAATTAGACTTTATGAGTTTCATGTTTCTTTAGATTTAGAAGGATTCGAAGACAAAGGCATGGATGGTGAGCCTACAGGAATTAAAATACCTTACATTGTTACCATAGAAGATGGTTCAGGAAAGATTGTAGGCATTAGAAGAAATTACGCAAAAGATGACGAGAAAAAGTTAAAGAAAAGATATTTTGTTCATTATAAGTTTTTACCAGGTATAGGTTTCTATGGCCTAGGTTTAATTCATTTGATTGGTTCTCTATCAAGAGCAGCAACACAAATGTTAAGACAATTAATAGACGCAGGTACATTAGCAAATTTACCAGCAGGATTTAAGTCAAGAGGACTTAAAATTAGAGACGATGCAGAACCAATACAACCAGGAGAATTTAGAGACATTGATGCACCTAATGGTGATTTAAGAAATGCTCTCTTACCACTACCTTACAAAGAACCCTCTCAAACTTTATTTAGTCTTCTAGGCTTTGTTGTACAATCAGGACAGCGATTTGCTGCTATTACTGACCTACAAGTTGGTGATGCAAATCAAAACGCTCCTGTAGGAACAACAATGGCATTATTAGAGAGGGGCTCAAAGGTTATGTCAGGCATTCATAAAAGATGTCACTATTCTCAAAAGAAAGAATTTAAATTACTTTTTGATGTGTTTTCTGAGTACTTACCTGAAACATATCCTTACTCTGTAGAAGGTGCAGATAGAACAGTTAAGGCTGAGGACTTTAGTGATCGTGTTGATGTTCTTCCTGTCTCTGACCCTAATATATTCTCTACAACTCAAAGAGTTACGTTGGCTCAAACTGAACTACAATTAGCTCAAAGTGCTCCTGATATTCACAATATCAAAGAGGCTTATCGAAGAATGTATGAAGCTTTGGGTGTTAAAGATATTGATCAAATTTTAAGAAAAGATACACCAATGGCTCCTAAAGATCCTGCCACGGAGCATGCTGATTTATTAGATGGAAACTTATTAAAGGTATATGAAGCTCAAGATCACGATGCACACATACAAAATCATTTAATATTTGGAACTAATCAGATGATTTTAGGTAATCCTCCTATGGCAATGAAACTTCAAAAACATGTTTTAGAACACGTATCCATGAAAGCAAAAGAACAAACGATGTTCTTAGTTCAACAAGGTCGAATACCTCAAGATCAAATGGACCAAACAATAGCTAAGTTAGAAGCTCAGTTTATGGCAGAGATAAAACAATTATCAGCACAACTTAGTGGTCAAGGTAAACCTGATCCTGTTATACAATTAAAGCAACAAGAGTTAGCTCAAGATGCTCAAAAAGATCAAGTTGATGCACAGGTAGATGCTGCTAGACTACAATTAGACGCTGAAAGATTAAAACAAAGAACAGCAATAGACCAAGCTAGAATACAAAAAGATTATGATATAGCTGATAAAAGAGCAGAAGTTCAGTATGACAAGATGACTACTCAAACTTTAAATCAAGAGAGAAGAGATGCCTCTAACAAAAAAGGGTAGCAAAATAAAAAAATCCATGGAGAAGACATATGGAAAGAAAAAAGGTAAACAGGTTTTTTATGCTTCAGCTAACAAAGGAGTTATTAAAAATGTTGAAAAAAAATCTAGGAACACCAAGTAATAAGTATTATACTTTTACCATGGACAAAAAAACTGAAAAAAGAGTTCAAACTATAATCAATGAGACTAGAAAATTTGTTCAAGGTCAAGTTGATCAAGGCTCTAATTTAGTCGAACTTGCTCAAGTAATGTTAGCTATGAGTAGAGAAGCTATTGTTGATGCTTATGGAGAAGCCTTAGCAGATAGCTATATTTCTAATCAAATTTCTGAATTGCAAAAGAGTGAAAATAGTATAACTTTACATTAATGACCAAGCGATTAACTAAAACTATTCCTCCTAAAAAAGGACCTAAATCACAGGGTATGAATATTCCTTATGGTAAAATTGTACCTGTAGGACCTGTACCTGAGGATAAGAAGCGTAAACGTGGATATGGAATAGCATCAAAAGGACTCAAATTCGAAGGAGTATTTTAATGGATATAATCAAAAAACTTTGGAACGATCATCCCAAAAAAAAATGGCTAGTAGTTGGCGTAGTAGTTGGCTGGGTAGCTGCTCAATTTATCTAATAAATGTTATCTAAATTATTAGGCGGATCTCTTGTGGATACTGTCGGAAAAGTTATCGATAGCGTCCACACGAGTGAAGAAGAAAAATTAAACGCAAGAAATAAACTCAAAGAATTAGAAAACGAAATAAACTCTAAGCAAATGGATATCAACTTAGCTGATGCTAAGTCTACAGCCACTGGTTTTGGTGGTATGATGCAGAGATCGTGGAGGCCTCTAATCGGGATGTCTTGTGCGTTAGCGATTTTGTGGGAATTTGTGTTAAAACAATTTATCGTTTTTATTCTTGCTGCTTTTAGCATTCAACATAATCCTCTTCCAGAGCTTGACATGTCGACTTTATTCCCGCTCGTCACAGCTTTACTCGG
>TARA_R100000654_G_scaffold5716_1_pt1 | contig 10606 bp, 25 predicted proteins | sample TARA_R100000654 | Tara Oceans TARA_R100000654 (sample SAMEA2622473) | marine metagenome | biome: marine biome (ENVO:00000447); feature: surface water layer (ENVO:00002042); material: "saline water (ENVO:00002010), including plankton (ENVO:xxxxxxxx)" | depth 5 m
TCACAGCAGAAGAAAACGCACAAAGAGATGCTGAAGAAAAAGCATGGAGTGATGGTGCAAAAGATAGAGCAATGGCTACACTTAGACAAAAAAGAGATAATTTGTTAAAAGAAACTGACTACTATGCTTTATCTGATGTTACTATGTCTGATGATATGAAAAAATATCGTCAAGATTTAAGAGACATTACTGAAGGTGTGAATACTGAAGCTAAAGCCAAAAATAAGATTTTTCCAACTAAACCTTAGAGGTTAGATGCAACTATCAAAACACTTTAAACTTATAGAGTTTGAAAAGTCATCAACAGCTACTAGACTAGGAATTAAAAACAAAGCTGGAAGTGGTGAAATAAAAAACTTAACTGATCTTTGTTATGCAGTATTAGAACCTGTAAGAGCAAAGTTTGATAAACCAATTATGATAACTTCAGGTTATCGTAGTGAAGCATTGTGTGAAGCTATTGGCAGTAAAAAAACTAGTCAGCACACACGTGGTGAGGCAGTAGATTTTGAAATAGGTGGTGTATCTAATTTACAAGTAGCACTTTGGCTTTCTAATAATTGCGACTTTGATCAACTAATATTAGAATATTGGAAAGAAGAAGAGGGAGCAAATAGTGGATGGGTACATTGTAGTTACAAAGAGGGTAGCAACAGAAAACAAGTATTGACCTTTGATGGTAAGGAATATAAAAATGGATTACCTGATGCAAAATGGTCAGGTGGAAAATTACAAAACTAATAGGAGTTAAATATGCCTTATCATTATGGTGGTATGAAAAAGAAGAAAAAGAAAAAGAAAAAAAAGAAAAGAAAATAGTATGGTAAAAGCAAGTTCAATAAAAAGTGTTATAAAAGGTTTGAGTACTAGACAGAAAAAAACTATGAGAAAGCACTCTAAACATCATAGTATGAAACACATGAGAGCTATGGCTAGTGCTATGAAAAAAGGTAGAACATTTGGACAAGCACATAGATCAGCAATGAGAAAAGCTGGAAAATGAGTACAGGATATACAACAACATCAACTTTATCAGTAATGATGAATAAAAGATCAATGAGAAAAAGATATGCCAAAAAAAAGAAAAAGAAGAAAAAGCGTACCAAAAGATAAAAAGACAGGATTACCTAAAAAATATCTTTCTGGATTATCTGGAAGTAAGAGATCATCAAGAGCAAGTCTTATAAAAAGAATGTCTGCAATCTACAAATCTGGTGGCAGAATACCAAGATCAATGTTTAAAGCGAGAGTAAAATAATGGCAAGACCTTTATCAGCAAGAGTTAGAACAGTTCTAAGAAACAAAGCAAAGAAAAGAAAAGGTATTACATACGGACAATTAGCAAAGGTATATCGTAGAGGTCAAGGTGCATTTCTATCATCAGGCTCTAGACCAAGAACTTCGATGGCAGCATGGTCAATGGGGAGAGTCAATAGTTTCTTGCGAGGTAGTAGAAAGCATGATACTGACTTAAGAAGAAAACGAAGAAGAAGAAAATGAGCAAACCAAAAACTACAAATGAAAAGTTTATAGAACTTGATGGTCGAATGAAATTGATCAATCAAAAAATTGACACAATTCAAAACAACCATCTTAAACATATGCAAAAAGATATTGACCGAGTTCTTTATGGACTAGGTGCAGTAGGTTTTGCAGTCATCACGCAATTTCTTTACATTATCACTAAATAGTTGTACAAGTAATCCTTGTATGAACAAACGTATCTTAGTAATAAGTGATATGCATTTGCCTTATCAACACAAGGATGCAATCAAATTTTTATCAGAAATAAAAAAAGAATTTAAACCTGACAGAGTTATTAACATAGGTGATCTACTAGACTTTCACGCAATCAGTATGCATACACACGACCCTGATCTAGCTTCTGCTGGACACGAACTTACAATGGCTAGAAAATATGTAAGAGAATTAGAATCAATTTACCCACAAGTAACAGAAGTAGATTCAAACCATAGTAGTTTAGTTTATAGAAGAGCAATTAAATATGGTATGAGTAGAGAGTTCTTAAAAGATTATGGTGACTTTCTTGGAACAAAAAAATGGAACTGGGTAGATGATTTAACAATTACAATGTCTAATGGACAAAGATGTTTTTTTACGCATGGTCGTTCAGCCGATGTCCTCAAAGTATCTCAAACTATGGGAATGAGTGCTGTACAAGGACATTATCACACTAAGTTTTTAGTAAGCTATTGGGCTAACCCTGACAATTTATTCTTTGCTATGAATGTAGGTTGTATGATCAACCAAAAAAGCATGGCTTTTCATTACGCAAAAAATTTTAAGACTAGGTTCATTTTGGGTTGTGGAATAATTTTAGATGGTATTCCTCGCTTGCTCCCTATGGTATTAAATGATAAAGGTGATTGGATAAAAAAGATAGTATGAGCATTAAAACATTAAAAAAGACCCTTTTAAAAGCCCATAGAGGCTCTCAGACGCAGATTTCATCGTTATCCGACCAAGTTGCTGGTGATTGGTACACCAAGCTAAAAATCCAACCTATTGACTATTGTATGCAGAACAATCTTAATGCTTGTCAAACAAAAGTAATTAAATATGCAACAAGATGTTTAATAAAAAACAAAGATAAAAAAGCAAGAAAAGAGGACATAGATAAAGCTATACATTGTTTAACAATGTTGAAAGACTATGTAGATAAAGATGTGGTTTAATGTTCTTTCAGGTGGATTAAAATTAGGTGCAAAGATTTATCAAAATCGTAGAGAAAGTAAAATGCTTGAATCACAAGCACAAAGATTACATTACGAGAAAATGGCTAAAGGTGAGATCGAGTACAAACAAGCAGTTATAAAAGATAATCAACAAGGCTGGAAAGACGAATTTGTATTATTACTTGTATCGGCTCCAGTGATGTTATTAATATGGTCTATCTTTTCAGATGATCCTGACATTATGGTTAAAGTAGATTTATTTTTTGATAAATTTAACAACATGCCATTTTGGTATCAAGCATTATTCATAGGAGTAGTCAGTGCTATCTATGGTCTTAAAGGTGCTGACATTATCAAAAGAAAGTAGTACTATGAGTAATGATAGATGCTGTCATTACATTTTTAGAAGTACAAGTAGAAACTAAAGGACAACCTTTAGGACAATACATCGTATTAAATTTTATAGACATCTATCCTAACTTTCCAAAAGTAAGCAGTACCGTACAAGCTATAAAAGATAGTGAGGGGATTGATTTTGTACATCACGAATGGACGTTTAAGAAAATTACTGAAAGAGACGATTTAAGTCAGTATGAGATTACTTGGCATTAGTTGATGAGGCGATTTCTCGCCTCACCAGAAAACTATTATTTAGATAGTTTTGATATAGCTATATCATTTATGGCTAACTGTTTCAAGTTATCACAATGACTCCAACCATTTTTTGCTAAAGACTTCCAATACAAATGATTAAGTTTTACCTTTCTGTATTCTTCTTTTACATCTAAGTATCTTTTATCTTGTGTGGCTTGTGCTTTAGCTTGTGCAATAGAGACTTTATTCTTATCTAGTTTTTCTAAAACTACATAATCAAACTGTTCATTAACTTGATCTTTATAACTATCAAATTTAACTTCAGCTTTATCTCGTTCTCTATCAAGATAGTTTAAAAAGTTACTGATCTCGTCAGGATTAAATGCCTTTGGTTTATTTCTCTCAAAGTCGTCGAGAGACCATGGCACATCGCCTTGTTCAGTATTTTTAGCTACCTTGGAGTTCATCGTCTAACTCTGCAGGATTAAAGTCCGTTGGTTCAGGTGCAGGACTATTCTTCCATTGCTGAATATGAACTGGCTCACCATTACCTTGTTGTTCATATTTAGGCTTGTTAAATTGTGGATTAGTTTTAGTCTTATCGTAGTAAGAATATAACTTCCACCCATTAACTTGGTTGTTCCAAAAACCTTTTAAGACTAGGTTTTGATTATCTAGTGTTACAACTAGAATACAACCATCTTTCTTTGTGGAAAGCAACTTTGCAGTTCCACCTTTACTATCTGTTGAAGAACTTGCATAGTTCCTTTTAGGATAGTTATTGTTGTACTGTGGTCTATTATTATAAGCCATCAGATTCTCCTATTGGTTATGTATGTTAGAATACTCAACAAGTGCATGAGTCATATACTTAGCACTTAAAAAAGCATCAAACATAGATTTACTTATGATACCATCAACAATTTCTATCTTGCCACCTTGCTTTGGCAGACGTACTATCAGTGCTTTACTAATAGGACTCTTTGTTTCTTCTTCATAAGCGAATTTGTATGCGTTTAATTGCAAGTGATAATCAAACGATACATGATTACTTGTTTTAATATCTATCAAAACAAGATTTCCTTTCTTGTCTTTTACGACAAGATCAAGAGTACCAGCATAAGTATAATTCTTCGAGTATATTTTTTTCTCGATTTCTACTGGCTCATACCCTTGTGTTTCCCACCACTTTAAAAAAGTGTTCCAACAAGCTATTACTTTCTTATCAGATTGTTCTGGGATTTCTTTGCCTTTCAAATAGTCTTCGATAAGACCATGAACGACACTACCTACTAAAGCACCTTCATTTTTTAACTTTTCTGTTTTAGCAGAAGAGTCATGAAATACTCTTTCAAGTGTAACTCGATCGAGTTTTTTGCCCTCGTCTAGTAGTTTGTTTAGTTGTGACTTAGCCTCAAACATAGGTGTATTTACCAACCAATTTATTAATTGTGGTTTTGGTACACCCATTGATGTAACACCAGTCACAGATCGCACAATCTTATTATTTACTACATAAGTGTGCTTTACAGGATCAAAATACAAATCAATGTCCTCATATTTTAATGGGAATTTTTGCATTTGACCTCCTTTCTTGTTAGGGTTTGTAAAATTGTATCAATCTTAACATCGTAATAGTTACAAAGAACCATTAATTTATAGACTGATATGATGCCTTTTTCAAATTTGTACAAACCATTGATTGTGTTAAAAGCATCAGTGTCGTGTACAACTGCCTCAGCAGTTATACCTTTATCAAGCCGAATTTTCTTCAGCTTAATTCCTATAACTTCGTTGAATAGTTTAACAACCTTTTCAAAAGGCATTTTTTGAACACCATAATTTTGACTTGCATTATAATATTCATTAGTCAAACCATTCAACATTATAGAATTTTTCTCTTTTTTATTCATCAGACCTCCTAAAACAAAACAGAATGACCACGTTTAGTCATGCACGTTTTCATCATTTTTTTATATTTAGTTTCTGATTCTTGAGACCAAGCCCAGTGCCATACGTTTTCTATCATATTGACATGTTTTTTAATTTCCAAATGACACTGATTTGTATCATCTGTAATTTTACTTGCTCGATCAATAGAGAAAGTACCTGATCTACCACCAGTATCAACGATAGGTTTATAGCTACAAGCACTTACGAATAACAGACTCAAAACGATCAACAATCGCATTTTTCCTCCTCTCTTCCTTGTACTCTTTCTTAGTTTTAGCTTTACTATTTTGTATTGCTATATATTCATCAAAAAAAGGATTGTTGTCACTACACGGATAACCTCTTTTTTTAGAAAGTCTATTTATAGCATCTACTCGTCTTGTACTCCAATCTTTCAATTTAAAAGTCATATCAAGAACCCTAATAAAAAACCTACAAAAAATACTATAATGTGGTTTTCATATCTCTCAATAAGTTCAAACCATTCTTTAGGAGTCTTATTTCCTATTAACATAGTTACCTTTCTTTGGTGAGGTGTTGCCACCCCACCAATATTTGTTATTAGTTTCTTGCATAGTTAGGAGTGTTCCAAAACATAACAGTTCCACCAAGTTCTTGTAAAAACCTAGTTCTGTCTGCTGTAACTTCCTCATCATTTGCAAGGTTTGTTATTGCATTACCCAAAGCATATCTGTCAGTAGTAAAAACATCGCCATATTGATACGTGCCATAGTATTTATCAATTCTTGCGAATATCTCTGCTCTTTCCCAGTCAGACAAGCTATAAGTTTTGGCAAGTTTTACTATCTCACTTGACTGAACGTGCTGTGATTGAGCATATCTCATATCACCTAAAATATCTTCAAATACTTTAGGATCAGTTAATGCTTTCATCTGTTCAAGCATACGTTCAATAACGATAGTGCCTTGTTCATCTGCGTCAGGTGTATCTAGTTTTTTACCAACGTGTTTAGCAAGGAATGTTCCAAGATATTCAGGAACAACCATACCATTAGTACAAACTAGTCTATACACAAAGGGTTGAACCTTTAATGAACTAGTTCCTATTTCACAGTTTGTAATCGTAACACCACCAGTAACTAAGTCACCCTCTTTAACTTCACCTTTTAGCTTTTCAGGTAAAGTCGCAGTGACCTCTAGTTGATTACCATTATAGCTACAATACTTTATTTCTGCTTTCATCTTTGCAAGCATATCTAAAGTTTTGACAGCTACGAGTTCATTGTCTATTCTTTTATAACGATCAGACAATATTGCTCTTACTGTTTGACGATTTAATCTAACCATTAGATTTCTGTCTTTTGTATTTTCAATCCAATGATTTAGATTTTTTTCCACTAACTCTGGAAATGGTAAACACTTTCTTATATAGCTTGTACCGATTTCTAGTTTGTGGCATAACTGACCAAGTGAATGATCAGTCATTTTGTATGGAACATGTAGATTTCTTTTTATATCTAAATTTGGATAGATAATATTTTCATCTACATTTTCACTTACATGCAAAGAACTTAATGGAAGAATATAATCAAAGTTATACTCGTTATCCCATTTAATAGTTTCAAGCATGGTCTTAATTGTACTACCTTTTTTCATAGTAGTCCTCTTTCTAGTTAGAGTTACGAGGGTCTGCCTCATCAGTAGCTATCAGACACGATAGCTAGACAAATAATATTTGTTTCGGCTACATACTACAAAGTAGGTTTTAACCATCACTTTGCGTGGCTCCCCAAGACTTAAAAAACAAACTTAGCATTGCAAGGCTACAAGGCAGAACACAATTACAAACTACAATAGCATACCGAAAAGGTTTGTATTCCACAGTGGTCAAAGCCGACTAAGAGCATTAAGGCAAAACTTAGAATTACCCATCTTGGCACTGAATCAAGTTTTTATATGTTTAGAGACGATAACCGATTATAAACTAGTCTTTGATTCGTACTATGCCAAATTTGACAAAAAAAGCAAAAACAATTATTTAGGCAAAAAACACACTATCAGGCAAATAATAAGGCTTTTTTTTAACACAACCTATTTTATAATTGATTCGTATGGTAAAATCGGTTATTCGAATCAATGAGGGCTTTTTTCTTTATTTGAAAATTCCTCCCTTTCTAGTTAGAGTGGCGAGTTTTTTAACCGATTTCTCGCCACCAAACAATCAACATCATAGGAGTAAAAATGAACGAGTCATTTAATTGTGCTTGTGGCAAAAAGATTAGATCAAGAAGATTGACACTTGGTTTGACACAATCAAATCTAGCTGAAAGTGTTGGGGTAACTTTCCAACAAATACAAAAGTACGAGAAAGGAACAAATGGAGTTTCTGCTGAAAGACTTGGTGCTATTGCAACGGCATTAAAAGTAAATGTTTTGTACTTTTATAACAATTACAAACCTAACTTTGTGGTATATAATAATGATAACAGTAACAGTTGATAAAATCTTTTGTGGTAAAGTAAGTGTAAGAGACTACATTTATAAAAAGGCATTAAGAAATAAAGATTCTTTAGGCATTACGCATGGTAAAGAGTTTATGATTATTCCTTATGGCAACCTCAAAAAAGCAAGACAAATAACAAAACAAAGTTTTACATCAAAGTTTAATGGTAAAGAATATAAGTTAATAGACTTTGACTGGAAACCTTGGACAAAACCTGATACAAATCAACAAACATTAATATAAGGTTAAAATGGCATTTGAAAACGATGAAATAATAACAGAAGATAGAACAGAAGAACGATACTTTTCAAGATCAAAAAATCAATGGATTTATGTATCAGATATGACTGATGTACATATCAGAAGGGCATTTAAAAGATTATTAAAAATGATCAGATTAGGTGAACTTGTAGAAAAAGATGATGTACAAAAACCTGACAACAAACTAAAGGATATAAATTCTGAGTGTGAAGCGATCAAAAAACATGCCGAGAAAATCCAAGAAAAAATCTCGTAAGAGAAAAGTAAATGGATATTATTTTGATGGCAAGAAGTTAATTATTTTGTATGAAGAAAAAAGATAAAAAAAGATTTGATACGTTACGTCAAATAGGCTGTATCGCCTGTGGTAGAAATGAACCTGTAATACATCATATAAGAAAAAATACAGGGTTATCATTAAGACCTAGTCACGAAGATACAATCCCATTGTGTCCAAGTCATCACAATATGGGTAATGAATCAATACATTTGAATAAATCGGTTTTTGAGAAAAAGTTTGGTACAGAAAAACAATTACTCGAAGAAACAAATGTTAAAATAGAACAACTAGAAAAGGAGCAATTATTTTATGTCGGAAAAGGTAGTAACTAAGTTTCATGCTATGCAACTATTCACAGATACGTTTATTGCAGAAACAGTACATTTAACAAACAATCAATTAGGAATATACACAAGGCTTTTAAACTTTCATTGGACTAAAAATGCAAAGCCATTTTCTACTGAAGATGCTTATACAATTTGTCAGTGCAAAGATGATGAGTGTAGAGATGTAGTAGATAAAATACTTCGTGAGTTTTTCCTATTAGGTGAAGATAACAACACATGGACTAACAAGAGGGTAGTAGAGGAATATCAATATCTTACAGAAAAGTACGCAAAAAGGTCAAGAGCAGGAAAGCTAGGTGCGATTGCCAAGCATTCTGCCAGTGGCAAAACGATGGCTCCTATACCTAATCCTAATCCTAAACCTAATAAATATATATACTGCGATTCCTTTGAAGAACTATGGGATAAATTAGATATTCGTAAAGGAGCAAAGTTTAGTGCCCATAAAGAATTTATAAAATTAGAGGGCGATGGTGATATAACTATTGAATCTCTAGCACAAGCCTATAATAGCCAAATGAAAGACACAGATGCCAAATTTGTGCCACATTTCAGTACTTGGCTACATCAAAGAAGATGGGAAATAGACGAGAAAGATGAAAGAAAAAGCGACTCAGCTACCATTATTGATAAAATGACTAGGCTTGGCTTTGATTTTACTCATTCTGAGGACAATTTTAACTACTTCAAAAAAGATAATAAACAATATAAGATAGATCGGTATGACAAAGAACATATGATATTAGATGCTTAAAGCTATATTGCGTATATTTAGATTTGCGAGACGTAGGATAATAGCTTTATCAATCGAAAATGCTAGATTAAAAGCAAGAGTAGAACTATATCAAGCTATTGTAGATGCCGATTATGAGAAAAAACACTAAAGTTAGAAAAAAACATAAATACAAACATGTTATTCTTGATAAAAAAAAATACTATTTTTACATTATTAAGTGGCATGATATAATAGGCGATAGTGGTCATCACGATAAAAAATCTTTACATAATATGGAACCAGCAAAAATGGTAACACAAGGATACATCTTTTATAAAGATAAACAGCAAGTTATATCGTTTGCTAGTTATGATGAAGATCAAACAACCTTTAGTGATATAAATGTATTTCCAAGAGGTTGTGTAAAATCAATGCGAAAGGTTGAACTATGATAGATATGAAAGAAATAGATATAGACTTAATAAAGCCATATAAAAACAATCCAAGAGAAATATCAGCAGAGGCAGTACAAAAAGTAATGAAGTCAATAAAAGAGTTTGGCTATAATTCTCCAATAGTGGTTGATAAAGATCATGTGATCCTTGCTGGACATACAAGATGGAAAGCAATGAAACAACTTGGCAAAAAAAAGGCAAACATTATCGTAAGAGATTTAACTAAAGAACAGGCAGTAGCTTATAGAATAATGGACAATAGATCAGGCGAAGAATCTAAATGGCAAAATAAACTATTAGCAGAAGAACTAAATGTATTACAAGACAGTACATTTGATTTAGATTTAACAGGATTTAATGCAACAGAGTTAGAAAACTTAGCTAATGACAAAGAGTTAGGATTTATACAAAATGCAAAAGAACTTAAAGAAAATTTAAATGTAGAGTTTCCTGACAATATGCAAGTTACCCATGTAAAGATGGTGCAACTATTTTTAAATACTGAGACAGAAAAGGATTTTAAGATATGGTGTACAGAATTGCAAAAACAATTAAAAACTGATAATCTTACAGACACAGTATATAAAGTAATTAAAAATGCATACAATAACTCTAAAACCTAAGTATTCAGATCAAGAAATAAAAAAGCTAGAGGGCTATTTTATACAAGATCATCACTACGATAAGATCATAGACTATGATTGTGATGGCTATAAAGAAGATGGAACACCTTTATTCTTTTTTAGAAAAAATGTTATACCAACATCTATTTGCGAAGAGGCATACAAGAATTTAAGAACTGCTACTGCTAAAGGTGGCAACAGAGGTTCTGCTGGTGGAG
>TARA_R100000654_G_scaffold19326_4_pt1 | contig 10557 bp, 12 predicted proteins | sample TARA_R100000654 | Tara Oceans TARA_R100000654 (sample SAMEA2622473) | marine metagenome | biome: marine biome (ENVO:00000447); feature: surface water layer (ENVO:00002042); material: "saline water (ENVO:00002010), including plankton (ENVO:xxxxxxxx)" | depth 5 m
CATTATCATCACTTCTGTCTTTAACTTTTAATATTTTAGGCATAATATTATATAATATATATATATAAAAAATGGATAGAGCAGAACAAGATGCCTATAATCAATTAGCGGGTAGTTTAGATGCTAGAACAGAAGCATTAAAGGGTATAGCACAAGAAGAAGCAACAGCAAGAAAAAAGGATATAGAAGGCATTACTGAAGGCGCTGGCTTTGGGGCATTAGTCCCATCAAGTTTAGGTGTATTAAAATATGGTTCAGGTAGATTATTAAAAGTTGCTGATAAAGTAGCACCACAAACCGCAGGTGAAATTAGAGATTTAGGAAAAGGAATAAAATTTGAAAGTTTAAGTGATGATAGTAGAACATTTTTAAATAATGCGACAAGAAGAATATTTGTTAGTAAAAGAGGCGGTGGAACTTTGACCGATTTAGCTAGTAAAAAAGTTTCATCTATTAAAGGATTATCAACTCAAGACCCATTTAAGACTGGAAATTTAGATGCCGATATAAGAAGCGATGTATTTAATGGTAAATTATCAACAACAGACGCTATAGTTAAGCAACAAATGAGAACAGCAACACCTATAAGTAGGCCACCCATTACTGATGTAAATCCGCCAGCACTCACTAGAGATAGTTCAGCTGTAAATCAAGCAACTCAAAAACAAGCAGGACAATTTCAGGATAGATTAGGACAATTAGGTTCGTCTGGTGATAATGTAGATTTAAATGCCCCAAAAAGCCTCGCACCACCAAAATCAGTAGGCGGTTTAAGTAGCGATGTGGATACAGCAGTAGAAACAAGCGGAAAAATAGCTGGTGAAGAAGCGGGTGAAGGTGTTCTTGACGCCATACCCGGCGGGGACATAGTGGGTGCTATATTAGGTTTAGCTACTTTGTTTGGTGGTATTAGTGAAGCTGATAAAGTCAAACCTGCCCCACCACCCCCAACTATTCAAGCTTCTTATCAACTTGGAGTTTAAGGATAATTATTTTAATTTTTTTTAAATTTTTTTATATTCTTATTGTATAAAATGGATAATATTGTAAAAATACCTTCAGTTCAATCTACTTTCTCAGCGACTAAAAATTTAGTTGATTTTGATATACCAAATCACGGAGTTTATGACCTTACTAAATCTTATGTAAATGTTAATGTTTCAGTTGATAATACTTCAGCAAATTCAGTTTCAGGAAACGATGGAATTTTTAATTCTTATCTAAATGTTGCCGACAATTTAGGCGCGGGTCAATTTTTACATTACCCAAATGTAGCATTAGTCAAGAACGCTCATTTTCATTCTCAAACAAGAGGTTCGGTATGTGATATTAGACGACTAGATACATTAAAAAGCACACTATATCATTATACTAAAGACAGAGTTCAGCAAAAAGATAATTCATATATAGAATTAAATTCAGTTCAAGAAGCCGAAAGATGGTCTCTATCACCATTTAGAGAATATCAAGTATTAAGCACTTCTCTTACTGATTTAAAATCCAGCAGAAGAATTGTTAGAGATATGAGAATACCTCTAGGAGATGTTTTTGATATTGCTAAATCGGTTGATGCTTGGTCGGGTTCTACATACGGACAATCTAGGGTTCATCTTGAAATGAATTTTGATAAGCTTAGAGTTGATACAAGTTTGGGTCAGGATAATGTGTTTTGGGCTTTGAATGATGGTGATGCCGTAAATAATGCTAGTTCATACGGGGCTATGAATGATGGCGGAGCAGGAGCTACTGGGGAAGTTACTACTATACAAACTACTATGGCTTATATAGAACCCGAACAACAATCACCTTTCTATGTGGGACAGGATTTAAGAATTAGTTTTTCAATTGGCGCTGGCGCTCAAGCCCCCGTCATTAGACAAATCACAAATATTACTAGAGGAACTACTGGGGCTGGCGCTCTGAACGGACAACTATTATTAACTTTGAATGCTTCAATAGTTACATTAAATAACGACCAAATAACAGGTGTTTCAGTAACAGGAATAAATCCAGATACAGCTACTGTTAATATAAATGCGATGGAATTAGTTTTACAAAGTAGCGAAAATCCAAGGCCACCATCTAAAATAAATTATACTTGTTATACTACTGAAATAGATAATGCGAACAATCTAACAACTCATACTAAGAACTATATGTGCGAGCCAAATGCGACCAATTTATTTATTATGTTCCCTAATGATATTGTGAGTAGAAAAGATGACCTTACTTCATATAGGTTTGTAATTAACAACGAACAACAAACTAATAGAGCTATTAATGATAAAGAACCATTACATTATGATAATTTAATAAGAACTTTTCAAAATGCCGAAATGCCTCTAAAAAGTTTAAGAGAAGTAGCATCTTCAAGTGAAAGAACCGCCCCAAATGAATTTAATGCCGAAATTAACTTAGTGCCTCAGCCATTACCACTTACTCAAAATCAAAAAATAGTTGGTGTAAATCTAGTTGCTGGAACAGGTTTTAATACTCTTCACTTATACAAACAAGTCCAAAGAACTATTTAAGGTTTTATTTTAATTTTTTTAATATTTTTTTATATTCTTATTGTATAAAATGAGTTCAATTCAATACAGCGAAGTTTTTTGTGAAAATTCAAAGTCTCAATACAGCGAGTTTGATATTTGTGATTTTATAATCGTTGGTGAAGGAAGGGATTTAATAGCCAATTCAATAAGAGTAGAAGGTGATTTAAGAGTAAATCTTACAGGAAATACCCGATGTGGTGATGGTGGCGCAGATGACAAAGTTAGATTTAATTCTAATGTTGGAATACACGGGGTAGTAGAGAGCATTTCTTGTGAAGCAGAAAATATGGGCGTCATTCAGCGTCTAGATAATTATGCTCGTCTAGTCAATATGGGTGTCTTAGCTTCTAAAGACCGAAATGATTTATGTAATTCAAAAGATTTAGTTGAATTAAGGTCACCAAACGAGAGATTTAGCGAGGCATACACTAGAGGAATTACCCCTTTGAATGATACTAATAATGCTGGCGCTCAAGATGTAGATTTTTCATTTATGCCCGAGTTTTGCTTGAATAAGATGAGTGGTGGTAATTTATCATTAGATAAGACTGGATATATAAAAGTTTCAATTACACTTGCTAGAATTGTTGCCTTTTTATATGGAAGGGATGTAGATGCTAATGTTAATTATCATATTTCAAATTTAAGATTAAGTTATAAGACAATCCCCGCTCAAGGTGGAGGTAAAGTTCAGATGAGAAGTTCAGTTAATATTAAACACTCTATTAACTCTGCTCTTTCAAATTCGTCAGCAAAAGTCCCCGCAGTAGCCGATGCCTGTTCTATTTCATTCTTACGCCAATCAAAAGAGAACACCTTCGTAGATGATAATTATGCTTGCGAGTTAATGCCTCAAATAGACGAATTACAATTTTTATTTAACGATACATCAACTTTCATTAGATATGTTATTAATGATAAAGGCGATATGTTAAGTAAATATTTAGAAAGTTTTGGTGGTGGAGTTCATAACGGAGTAAATGCTGATAAATTCAAATCAAATAAAGCTTTTGGTTTAGGTGTAAATTTCAATAAATTCGTGGATTTATCAAACCAAAAATTCACTACCCAAATTAAGAGTGCTGATACAAATATAAATAATAGACCTATGTTAATGTTTGCTTATTTTCACTCTGTAATTGAAATGTAAGTTTTTTTTTATTTAACAAATTTTTTTTATATTCTTATTGTATAAAATGAGTTCATATTCAACTGGATTGTTAAAATCAACCATTTTAGATAGTTCAACACACAGAAGCAAATTTAGAACCGAGTTTAAGTTAAATGAAAATGTAGTTTATATGACCGATATGAAACTACTAAATCTAGGCGCTCTGTCGGCAGGGGGCGACCAATCATTCAACGGACTAGTTGGTGCTTATGGTTTAATTGAAAGAATAACATTATACGATGGAAGAACAAAGTTAGATGAATTAAGACATTTTGATATGTGGAAAGCGTGGGAAAATATGGCTTCAGCTAATTCACGAAATATGGATTATGAGACCGTCCAAAATTTAGGCTCGTGGGGTTTTGAATTTAATAATGCTTATCAAACAGCAGAAAAAGATGCTTCAAAAGTAGCCACAAATAATTTGGGAACAACAGCTAAAGGAACATTAGATTTAAGAAAATGCTTACCTTTGTTAAAGGCATTATCTATTTTACCCTCGTCTATTTTTAAAAATTTAAGACTTGAGATTGAATACCAAACAGACGCTAGAAATTGGAGTAGTGTAGATAATGTTGATTTTACCAACTTAGACCCTATATTAAAGGTTAATAAAGTAGAGGATGAAACAGCTATGGCTAAATTAATGAAGACATTTACTTCGGTTTCATACAACGCCTTAGAGATGGACGAATATCAACTACCCGCTCTATCCCGCCAAAATAACGCTACAGGTGGAGGTGAAGGAATACCCGCAGGAACACCAGTAGTTAATAATCAAAAAATTAACGGATTTAATGGAAAAAATATTATGAGAATGATGATAATTAAAAGGTCATCAGCATACACTACTAATGATTTTAATAATAATGGTATTCAAGGTGTAGGTCAAGCTGGTTCAAGAGCAAATCAAGACGAAGGATTACAGGTTAGAGTAAATGGTGCTAATGTATTACCTAGAACTAAAAGAGGAGCAAATAGTTTATCAGCCTTAGTAAATGATACTTGGGGAACTTGGAATATGGAGCCTGCTATGAACTTACTAACTCTAAGAGATGTAAATCTTTTAGTTAATAATGGAAATGATATGAGTGGTTGTGCTGGTTGGCTTGGATTATATTTAGGAACAACTGAACCAGTAGAAGATTTACAAATTGAATATACAAGAAGCGCTCTGAACCAAACACACGACAATTTGAAGACAAATCTAGCACAGAGAGTAGTTGTTTATTGTGAAGTCCCAAAGAGTTTAGTCTATAAAAATGGTGAATATGATTTAGTGTATAATTAATGTTTTTTTTTCTTTTGTTTATAATATAAAATGGATAATACTATTCTTATAGAGTGTAGAGAACAGAGTTCAGGCGGAACTGGTGAAGATGATATAAATGGAATGTATCAGACAGTATTACCCCAAGCAATTAAGATAGAGGAAGGAGACCAAATACAAATGAAAAGTTGTTTTGTAGATAGTGTTGCTAAAAGTGATAATAAAATAGTAATTGAAGAAGAAGATGCTTCGGTGAGCATGTCAGTATGTTATTATCATTTAAATTGGGATACAGAAAATAGAATTTATAATGATGGTGGAGCAGTAACACAAACTATGCCCGATGGAAAATTATATTTTGCTACAAAATTAGAAACAGGCGCACCAACAAATATAAGTCAGTGTAACGGAATGGATTTTATTTTTAAAAGGACAGGTGGTAGTGGCGCACCTCAACCATCACACTTCGGGGGTATGCCTGTAACATTTCAATATTTAGACCCAGCTTATCCAACAGAAGATAAATTTATAACAAAGACATTTCAATTGCCTCAAGGTGAGACGGCCAAATTTCAAGAGATACAAATATCATCAGCAAACTTACCTAGTGTTTTTCCTTTCCAATTTAAAAATAGGCGTTCAACTGATAATACAGCAAATTCACCAAATTTAATATCACCTGACGCCCACGATTGCGAATTCAAATTTAATGTTAATTTTCCACCAATTTTAGATAATGTAGTAGTAGCTGGTAATGGTTCAGCACATTTACATACTGATACATTTAATTTTACTTTACCATTAGGAACATATTCACCTGACGAACTAGCTAGAACTATAACAGATAAAATGGCGAGAGTTCAACAAGATTTAACGCAAGGACAAACAATTACAGGAACTGAACCCGTAAATAATGTATTTTTTAGAACACACAAACAAATAAGAACAACCCAAGGAGCAGTTGGAGGAGTAATGAATAATAGAGTAATAAGATGTTTTTCGGCTGATGGAACAGATTACTTTAATTATGATTTAACTTTAGTCCCCGATTATTATATTGGAAGTAGTGAAACATCTTTACTTTATGATGAAGGCAATATGAAATTCAAATTTGCTTCTATTCATAGTCCATATTATTATGATAAACAAGTAGCTACTAATATAATAAATGCTGGAAGTCCAAATAAATTAATGTATGTAAATAAAAATTCGGGTGTTGGTTTCACATCATTACAACCTCATTCTTTATGGTTTGAAAAGATGGGATTTGATGCGACTGCTTGTGTAAAATCGTCTAATATTACTAAAAGTATTGGAAATCTAAATAACTTTAATATACCTTTAGTTTCAGCAACGGAAGGAATAGATATTACTGGAGCATATTTGGGAACTGATATTGTGATGAATAAGGGAGGGGCAGGTGAAAGTGGGTCTGTAACAGTACCAACTATAGGGGGTGCTTTATCAGGAGACAGAACAACACCCGTAGGTGAGACATCTTCAAATACAACTTCTATATATGCGAAGACATCACAAGAAGGCGATGGTCTTTTAGAAGAGCCATATTTCTTAGTAGATATAGGATTAAATGCGCCACAAAAATATATGGGTCAAGGATTTCAAGCTAATTCAATAAAAGCTGTGGTAGGTAAGTATTATTCAACTAATTCTTATACAAATGGAAGTGTAAATGATAGTTTAATACCATATACACATAGAGGCGACCCATTTAATTTATCTACTCTAAGAATTCGTATTTTAGACCCCGACCACGATATGGCCGAAAATATTGGTGATAATAATGCTGTATTCGTAGAAATAATAAAAGCCCCAAAGCAACCAAAAGAACCAAATGCTTTACAATAATGTATTGTATATATATGGAAGCAATAAATCTAGATGATATAAATATAGAAGAAGTGCCTTCTATAAATAATGAAAATGAATATTTGGAAATGTGTAATGATTTCAAAGAGAGAATGGAAATAAAAAATAAAAAATTATACACTATGAAAATACTTCTAATAAAATTATTTGGTATGCTTTCAATAGCCGAAGAATATGAAGATATTTCTTTACTTGAAGTAGCATGTAGTATGTTAAAAAAATTTGTTGAAGATGAATGTGATTGCGAACCTAACTAGCTTTATGTATAATAGTTGATATTTCTAATATTTCTTTTTTAAATTTATCTTCAGTATCCGCTTTCATTAAATCAACTAAAAAATTTAATATTAAGCTTTTTATATGTAAAAATTTATGATTATCCATATATCTATTTACTTTGATTTTTTATTCATATGAAATATTTGACTAAGCTTTAGTTTAGGTGATTTTCTTTCTTTACCAAGCAAAATGTTTTTAACTTTTCGTTTCATTTTATCTTGTTTTCTTTTATCTATTTCGTGTTTTTGAGTATGAGGGAATTGAGTTTGATACATATATATTATACAATATTTAAAAAATACTCATACCAATTATCCCACCAACCTCTCATAAATTCTGTATCACTTAATAGATTTGATTTTGATAAATTAACAAAGCCAACGCCCCCGTGATTACCTGTATTCATAGTATTATGTAAGTCAGTCCCAACTTGATATATTAAACAACATTTATTTAATTGAAAAGTTTTTTTTGCTAGAATGTTTCTAAATACATAAGGTATTTTAGAATTTTCATCAGGTTTCCATATTATAGTTTCAGTAGTCCCCATTCTTGAACTATCATTATGAGGCACATTAGAAAAATTTATTGAACCACCAACACAAGTGGAGGGATTTAATTCTATTGGAACAGGTGGGAATAATCCCAATAAATCACATTTCTTAGCCAGCTTTAATCTAAAATCAGCTAGAGCGGGACAGTGTCGTTTTTCTAATTCATATAACCCACAATATACCCATAATAAATCATTTATGTATTCTTCGTCTAAATGAGCTTGTGGATTTCGTGGATAAAAACACACAACATTTCTACCTGTTGGCGGGTCTAAATATCTTTGTAATCCATCTAAATAATTCTCACCACCATAAGCATCAGGTCTTTTTATTCTTTCTTGTTTTTGTCCTTCAGACGGAACACCCCCATCTTGCTCTTGTTTTGAACCAAAGCCACTATAAAATGTTTTCTTTTTCAGTTTTAGATGTTTTCTCATACCTTCTAAAAGTCTATGACCGTTTTCAACCACTTCTCTTATATTCGGGTCTTCTGTTTCATAAATAAATACTGCTAAAATCCTTTCAGTTTTTCTATCCAATACAATACACGAATAATCTATATCTTCATATTCATCACCATCATAAATGATAGGAAGGTCAATAGCTACTGAAGGTAGTTTTGATTTACACTTTCGCCATTTATGTTTTTTTTCTATATCCTTCGCTTTGAATGTATTTTTTGGAAGAGCATTCAGCCTTTCTTTTAAGGTCGTTATATAATGTTCGGGAAGAGGTGTCCGTTTTCTCTTCTCGCTTGTTATTCTCGCTATACCAACGCCATAGTCCATATGTTATAGCATACATTTTAATTATATGAAATAACTTTTCATTTTTTCAACGAATTAGAAAAATAAATTTGATTTTGGATTTTCTTACCTTTTCTTACCTTTTATTACACGATGCTAGACTGGAAAGAAATTTTTACGGAAGTAGTAGAAGAAGTAAGAGAATGTTGCGGTCGTTGTTGTCCCGACGGATACTACGATGAAAAAAAATTTGAAGGAACAGAATACGAATGCTTTACCGAAGATTGGATAGACGAAGTCTTACCTGATTATCACCCCGAAGATTATGGATACTGCGAAGGCGGTTGCGGAAAAAGGGAAATATGGTTTTGTAGCGATAGAAATATGTGTAAGACTTGCGAATTGGATACATAGCGATTAAAAAAAATTGAAGAAATAAATTTGAATAGGAAAAAAGAAACCGAGAACTAAGAATACGATGACCGAATACGAACAATTTGAAAAGGCGAGAAAGGAGGTGGCTTATAATCACCTTATTATTATTAAAAAATTTAGCGATGACAACTTAGACCATATTGTAAAGTCTATTGATAATATACCTCGGTGGTGGAAAGAACGCCCTGAATACAGAACCAATCTACGATTGCTATACGCACAAAAATTATTTTATACTGGTGCTACTAAGATAGATTTTAGACTGATGAAAAGATGTCTAGAAACTATCACCGAAGCTAGTTGCGATATGCTTGAAATTTGTGAAGAAAGAAGCAAGAACAGTAATTCACGAACTAGTATGTTGATTGACGACGGAAGTAAGCCTAATTTAGAAGTGAAAGAAGACAAAGGAGAACAGCAATATTTAAATATGGCCTCTGAACTAAAAAAAATAAAAGACGATGCCGATTATATCTACGAAGAATATTTGAAAATAATGGCTAAACTAAATGTTGATATAAATGAAGGGATAGAAGTAGTTGAGGCTGTATAGAAGATGAAGGGGATACATACCGAATAAAAAAAATTGAAGAAGAAAATTTGAATTAGAAAATAGTAATCCTCTACTAGAAAATGACTACTCGTGTGAATATCCCTACGCCATCTCTTACTGAATTTACCAATATACGCTACATCGGTGAAATTGGGAGTGGTGAGCTTGTTCTAGATAATCCTGAACGAAGAAACGATAAACAGGCTGGAACTTGTATCCCCGAGACAGCATATAGATTATTAAAATTTATAAGAAAGGGTTGGATTGATAATTTTAGCATAATTGTAGAGGCTACAAACAAAAGAGATATTTACAAATATATAGATGATAAGGAAAAACTGAAAAGGGTAAAAAAACAAATGAAAAATGCTAATAAATTTTCTCGGGATAGAGGCTCTGAAGAAGATAGTTATATGACTGATAAATATTCTCGTCACTGTTATTTATTCAACAAAAAGACGAACCAATATATAGATACATCTAACGGTCGTTGTATGATAATGAATAAAGACAATTTTATAAAGGCTAGAGAGGGACTGAATGTTGAAAGACATAGGTTAGTATTTGAACTAAAGACGGGATTACAAGAAGAAGACGATAATGTAATAATAGCTATTATTATAAATGAAATAAACAAGAAATTTAAGAAGATTTTAGAGGATATTGCGGATTTATTGTATTAAACTTATCTAATAAACACTATATTTTTTATTAAAACCAGTCGCCAAGTGGGTTGTTGTCGCGGTAAAATTGTAGTTCTTCGGGGGACAAGGTTTCACGCCAAGCACTCTCTCGGGCAGTTTGAATGTTGAAATAGCTTTCGGGGTCATTTAGCTCAGCTTCGCCATAGTCATCTTCTTCGCTTTCATAGTCATCGTCCTCGGCGGGCGGGCGTAGTTCTTGAAACGAGTAATGAATAGCTACGGCATTATTCACATCATCAACCCTTTTTTGGATTTCATTCGCCGTTTGAAGATAGTAGCCCTCGCCCAAAGGGACATCTTCGTTGTTGGAGTTTTCTTCTGCTTCATCTAAGTAATCCCCAGCAATATTTTTTACATTATTAGCCATAGTAATAACTTGCTCGTGGTCGTCGCTCAAGCATACTGA
>TARA_R100000654_G_scaffold27339_2_pt1 | contig 10517 bp, 14 predicted proteins | sample TARA_R100000654 | Tara Oceans TARA_R100000654 (sample SAMEA2622473) | marine metagenome | biome: marine biome (ENVO:00000447); feature: surface water layer (ENVO:00002042); material: "saline water (ENVO:00002010), including plankton (ENVO:xxxxxxxx)" | depth 5 m
CCATGTCTGTTAGTAATGAAGAGAAAACGAGCCAAATATTCCTAGCGTCCGTCGGGGCTTACGGGACCAACTGGTACGGCACATCATCGAGCAGTATCGTGGCGCTAGTCGCCGCAGTACGCACGTCGCCGCTATGCGATCAGTCGGCACCATACAAGATCTCTAGGATTATTGGCTCCCCGAAGGCCTTGGCGGAAGGAGGACGAACGAGCATGGGCCATTACAGGTTCGGGGAGGGCGTCGATGTGTATCCGTCCGAGGAAGGACGTGTAGAGGTTCGGGACGTAACCGATGAGGCGTCTGAGGCGGATCGCAACGAGTACGACGACGTGTATCAAATCACGATCAAGAGCCGAGACCTAGAAGAGTAACCATTCACCGGCCCCTTCGGGGGCCACAACCAGAGAGGACAATATGTCTGTTAGTAATGAAGAAGTGAGTACGCAGTATTTGGCTATGGTGCCAAACGGATGGGCCAAGGGAAGCACTGTTCAAGGCGCTATCGCTGGCGCGGTCAAGAATGGCTCGGGCGGTGATGACGAGTATGTGGATTTTAAGGTGTGGTCTTTGACGGGCACCCCCGAGGCTTTGAATGCCTGCTATGTCATGGACTTCGGCGGTCTGATGATGAGGGCTGATGTGGACAAGGAGTTCGAGTGCAAGGGTACGGTCAAGGTGAAGGACGATTGGGTCGGGACGCAATGGTTCAGTCCCGAGCAGCGGGCCAAGCACGATTCGATCACTCGGATCACCATCAAGATTCTTGCTCACGGTCATGACGAGTAACCATTCACCGGCCCCTTCGGGGGCCACAACCACGGAGAAGACATGAAATACGACGCGCACGTTCAATCCTGCGACACGTTGGCGGCAGAGATTGCCGACAAGTGCTGGGCCGAGAGAGAAGACTACTTCCCTGACGGCGATAGCTTGACGGCCCTCAGCAACATCACTGCCCCCAACTTCGGGTGCCTTCCACGCCTGCCGGACTCGGTGTACTTTGTTGTGGAGGACCTGCTTTTGGACAGAGAGATGGAAGAGAGCGCGCGCCTCATGCGTCTCCACTTGGTACATCCATGAAGTACATCGACGCAGGCCCATCGCCCGCTGGCTGGAGCAGGCTCTCGAACGTGCTGAAGTGCCCGCGCTACTACGCGCTGAACAGAGAGCACGACCGCACGGCTTCGGACGCGCTGGTGCGTGGCTCGCTGATGCACATCGCGCTCGCCCATCACTATGCGGCTATCGGCGCAGAGCAGCACGACACTCAAGTCGAGTACCTCAGCCCCGAGGCTGCGGTCGAGAGGTGTGTCGCCGAGGCAGACTGCGAGCTTCACGACAAGTGGAAGGACAACGTGATTGGTGTGTATCATCAGTACGCGATGATGTACCCGACTCCAAGCTGGCGCATCCAAGCGGTCGAAGAGATTGTCTCGACCAAGGTCCGCGATGACGTGCGGGATGTCTCGTATGATTACACGGCTCGCATCGACCTCATCGTAGCTCACCACGGCAAGCACTACTTCGTGGACCACAAGACGAGCTTCATGATTCTACGCAAGACGTACAACAAGTATACCTTGTCGGGCCAGTTCCTCGGGCAGCAGATGATGGGGCGCGAGATGTTCGGCGGCGACTTCGGGGGCGTCATCCTGAACCTCATCGGGTGGGATGACAAGAAGCCCGTTTCTTCGTTTAAAAGGAAAGTTCTGCCATATGCGGAAAGATCTGTTGCGCTGTTCCCCGATACGGTTATAATGGGCGAGAGGATGATAGCCGACTTCAGCGGGAGGGATGCCTTCCACTGGCCCGGCGCTCATCGGGAGACAGCGTGCCAAACGACCTATGGCCCCTGTAGTTTTTTCGACACCTGTAAGAGAGGAGGACACTATGAGTAAGTTGCCGTTTGTCTTTGGCATCATTTACGCTGCGCCCAAGAAGGGCAAGACGCTTGGCTTGATTAAGGCTGACCCCAAGGCGCTGGTCATCACGCCAGTCGGCGGGACATCCTGCGCGGAGTACCTTGGTGTAGAGCCGGAGACTTGGCTTGTTACACCGGACACCCGTGTGGACAAAATCATCGAGGTCATCAACCGGGCGTCGAAGTCCAAGAAGTTTCGCTCCGTCATCATTGATGACTTCAGCCTCATCGCCGATTCAGAGCTTCACCACATCCAGACCAACCCGCGCAACGCTGGCTTCAAGGCGTTCGACGTGTTGAACAAGACCATGTATAAACTTCGCGATGCTGCCCGCAACGCTGAGTGTCACGTCTTCCTCGTCATGCACGAGACTCCTCCTCGCGAGGTTACCCGTGACAACAAGACCGTCTTCATTCCGGGGCACCCGTCCATCACAGGATGGAAACTCCCAGAGAAGATTCCGGCGATGGCTGACTTCGTGGTCCGCATTAAGCATGACCCTCGCGCTATCAGCAACTGGCCGTATGTCTACCAAGCCGCGCCGACGCCCGACTACATTACCGGCAGCCGCTTGGCCATGATGCCTGCTTACTCCCCGACCAACATACGCGAGGTCATGCTTGCCACAGGGTACGACCTGCCCCGGCCCGAAGGCATGGAGTGGATGGACGATGTGGCGGAGGCTGTTTGTGAAGAGCTTGTCAAGGCGGAGGCCAAAGACAAGAGGTCTGTTAAGAAGTGGCTGTCCAGCGATGGCCCTGCTTTGGCAGAAGCGTACAAGGACAAAGACCCAAGGCACGTTCGCTGGGCAATCAGCGACGGCATCGATCGGGCGGTACTTCGCCGCCACAAAACCAACCTGTTGACCGATTTTATCGACAACTTTTAATAGAGAGGGAGAGTGAAATGGCTGTTATCTTTCGAGCAGATACAGATGATATGAACAGTGGCAAGCTAGAGGAGCGCGGCATCTACAAGGTGGAGGTCAAGTCTTTGAAGGCGGAAGTCAGCAAGAGCGGCAAGGACATGGTGAATGTCACAGCCGAAGTTGTTGAGGGCGAACATCGAGGCAAGGTGGTGTATAAGCGCATCATGATTCCCACTGCCGAACTCAAGTGGCCCCGCTTCCGCTGGCTGAAGATGCTGGAGTCATTTGGACATTCCGTTGACGAGGCCAAAGCCATTATGGACAGCGGCGTGGATGACGAGCAGCACGTCCTCGGGCAGCAGGGTTGGATTGAGTTTACCCCTGCTGTCGGCGAAGGGTCGTTTGCGGAGGCGGAGTGGGTGACTGAGCGTGAAGCCAAGTCCCGCACGGCCATCGCAGCCGAGGCGGAAGCCGCTCGTGCCGACATGGACGACATGCCCTTCTAAACACTTTGGGGCGTCCTAATCTCGTGGGTGGTTGTGTCCTTCCCGCTTGCGAGTAGGTTTCGTGGTTGTCGCCGTGGGGCGTCCCATTTATTTTAAGCGGGGGTCTTTGCAGACTCTTTCTTCAGCGGAGTTAGGGCAAGGTAGAGGTTTTACTAAATTTCCCTCCACCTGTCCGCGCAGAGGCCCCTGCTTTTGGAGACACCATGAACTGCTGGCATTGTAAAGACACCGAACTAATCTGGGGCGGCGACCATGAAGCCGAAGGTAGTACCGTTTACAGTATGGTCACCAACCTGACGTGCCCCAAGTGTAGCGCACTGGTTCTGGTGTACTCTGGTGTAGAGGAAGTCGAGCCTCCTTCAAGGATTGTTTTTGATGGCGACACCTGATTTCTACAAGCCGGGACGAAAGGCGACTGCCGCGCTCGAACGCTTAATGAAGTTTTGGGAGGTCGAGCGGAAAGACTGCACCCCGATTGAGAAGTCAGGTTTTACCATGTTAGTAAGGCGCGGGCTTGTAAAAAACAAGAGAGGGACGTATATGCGGCCCGACTTTGACACCACGGAAGAGCTAGACGATTGGTTTGATTGGATAGAGCAATCGTTAGGCATTGCAAGAGAGGGACAATATGGGGTTCAACAAGGCTAATTGCTCTAGCTGTCCGTTGAGAAAATACTGGCAAGCTGAGGGCAAGTGGGAGCGAGTAGGCTTTCTCCACAACGAATCCGATGTCTTGGTTTTGGGTGACGCGCCATCTAAGCAGGCTTCCGCTCTGGGCAGAGCATGGGCAGATGAGCACGGCGTTGCCATGAAAGAGGCCCTTGAGTCCGCGAGAGTAAAGCCCCACAATGTGGACTATGGTTATGTTGTCGGGTGCCGGTGGCCGAAAGACAATGCGGGCATGTTTATGCAGGTGCTTAAAAAGAGAAACCGCAGGCTTGCGGCGAAGGGCAAGCCCTTAGAGATGTCTCCGATCGAGGCATGTCGCGGACACTTAGAGGAAGAACTGTCCCGATACAAAACGGTCATCACATGTGGCCCAACTGCGGCCAAGGCTGTACTAGCAGGCAACCCGTCACTGGAGGCTGTTAGAGGCGGCCCTACGGTTGCGGGCGGACGCAAGGTACTGCCTACATACCATCCGTCCCAACTCGTCTCACAGAGGCATCTGCGGCCCGTATTGCACAGCGACATTCAGAAGGCGGTACGTCACCATCGTGACCGGCTTCGGTGGCCTGAGCCTGTTGTCCGTTACAATCCTCCACCGGATATTGTGCGGGAGTTTTTTGCGGATGCCGCGAAGAATGACTGGTTGTTGTCTTACGATGTCGAGACTGACGGAATCGACGCGCTCAATGCTGACCTTCGCTGTATAGGTATAGGAACTGATAACGAAGTTTTAATGCTTGGATTCCTTAGCATCGACGGGACATCAAGATTCTACTCGCCGGAAGATGAAGAGGTGATTAAAAACCTGCTCCGCGAGGTGTTTGATGAGCGATCTAAAGTTCGGATTTGTGGTCACAATGCAGGTTACTTTGATCGGCTTGTTGTGGAGCAGCATCTGGGCGTTACCCCTGCCCCTCTTGTAGACACACTGCTTCTACACAAACTCGGGGCGTCTGAGTACAGACACAGCCTTGGCTTTGTGGGGTCGGTGTTGACAGACGTTCCTGCGTGGAAGGCAGACCATGCGGGCGTCACGGCCAAGACGGACGAGGAACTCCACGAATACTGCGCGACTGATGTCGCGGTGACGGCTCGTATTGTGCAGCCGTTGCTGGAGATGGCATACGACCGTAAACAGACGCACTTGATTGAGAAGGACTTGCGTATGCAGAGCTTGTGCGCCGGGATGCGGCGGATGGGCATTCGTATACACGAGCCTACACGGGCCGCCCATGAGGAAGAGCAGACGGCTGTCGCTCGGAAATGGCTAGGCAAGCTCAGGCGGATAGAGCCGGACATAAACCCGAACTCCCCCACACAGCTTCGTCACTTGCTGTTTACAAAATGGAGCCTGCCCCCGCATGAGTATACCTTGTCGGGCGAGCCTTCGACCAGTGCCTCCTCACTGCGGGCACTGTCTGTCAATCCTCTCGCAGATGAAGAGCAGCAGGAGTTTATTCAGGCGCTTCGTTTTTACCGCAGGGCTGAAAAGCTGCTGTCCACCTACATTAGAAAGTTTGCGCCTGAGACCGGCGTAGTAAAGGATGGTTATGTCTACCCAGATTACAACTCACACGGAACTGTTACCGGACGACTTTCTTCGTCTAACCCTAACTTCCAGAATATCCCGTTCAACCTACGAGATATGTTTATCCCTCCAGACGGTTGCGTCTTCGTCGGTGCGGACTATGATCAACTCGAACTACGCTTCGCAGCCGCCTTGGCAAACGCCAAGCACTACCTCGACGCCTTCGAGAAAAAAGAGATTGACCCCCACAACCTCACCGCAGACCTCATGTTCGGAGAAGTCTTCTGGAATGCGGAAGGTGCGCCGGATACCAAGATGGGCAAAGGCAAGGGCCAGTTTAAGCAACTGCGTAACTTGGCCAAGACAATCTGCTTTGCCTCGCTATACGGTGCGTCCGCGCCTAAAGTTCATGAGATAATCCAGAGGGCCGAGGACGACGACGGCAACATGCTGTACGCCCACTATGACTTGCGTCAGATTCGACTACTTCACCGCCGCTGGAAATCTAAGGCCCCGGAGTTTGAGGCTTGGTGGAAAAGCGCGATGCGAAAGTTTTCGTTGGACGGCTACATTGAAGAGGTCGTCTGGATGCGGCGTCGGTACTTCGCCGAAGAGGACTACAACGCCATCCTGAACTTCGGGGTGCAGGCAGGCGGATTTGCTGTGGTAGCCATGTCTATGCTTGAGCTTGTCGAGAAGCACATCCCGTTCGACTTCGACAACAAGATAGGACTGGTCAATCAACTACACGATGCCGTGCTTCTGTCGGTTCCCGAGGCGCGTGCCGAGGAGGTCAAGCAGATCGTTGACGAAACCTTGACACGCAGGGTGGACGGTCTCGATGTTACCTTCAGCGCGGAAGCAGAGATAGGAATGACTTGGAAAGATGTCTAGGGAGGACACATGAATAGGAAGCCGTACAATGAACTCAAGGCTTGGACGCCGACTAGAAGAGAGCTTATCGAGGAGCTTGGCACTGCGTCGGACAGGGAGCTTGGCCTGAAATACTCGTTGAGCACTGGCCGTGTTCGGCAGTTGCGGCGCGAGATGGGCATCGCATCCCACACGGAAAATAAAAAACGCACGCCCCTAAGTGAACTACAGGAGAAGGTTCAGAGTCTTGAGGATGAAGTGTTTCGTCTTCGAGAGTTTGTGCAAACCGAACGGGAGGCAGCCAGCCGGGAGGGCTGGGCTATTGTTGCAGCTAGCGCCCGCTGTGTCGATGAGGTTCCCAAGCTCCTTAACATGAAGAATGAGCTATCTGAACTTGTAAGGCGTGAGGTCCGTATAAAGACATCGAACATGCGTAGGCTGGTTGACCAAGCGGTACATGAAGAAGTTGCTCGCGTCCAAAAAGTGTACGAGATTGAAAACAGGAAGCAGGGCAAAAAGCTATTTGAGTTGCCCGGTTTTGTGTATCAAGAGTTTAGTGGGGAGAACACATGATTGAGGGAATCTATTCTAATGTAAAAGGGCCGATTGACTTGCAACTCGCATCGCCGTACAACCTTGTCTTTGGGCGGAATGGCTCGGGGAAGAGTGCCATCATACACTCAATTGAACTTGGCGCGTTCGACACTGCTTTCGATGCGGCAGGCAAGGATGTGAGGACAAAGGGCGTGTTAGAGTTGCTCGCCCCGCGAGGCGACGGTCTGTTCTGCCATCTTACCGTGGACGGGGAAGAGGTTAGTTGGGGCGATCGCAACAAGAAGTTTGACAACGTGGTCGCGATGGCAATGCGTGCTTTGACTGGGAGCCACGATCATCTGGTCGAGTTTCTCCTCAAACACATCGACGATGACGACCATCCCATCGTTCTCGACATTCCGGGATGGGATGCCCGCGTAAAACATCACGGCTCTTACCGCAAGGCCCTGCTTGAGATGATGGCGTCGGTGGGTTCGTCTATGCGCAGCCATCAGAAGCGGCTTCGTGAGTTGGCTGTGATTCAAGAGTACATTGAGGACAACGGGCTTGAATCTTACTTCGTGGACAATGAAAAGGATTCTCTTGAAACGCAGATTCTGAAGTCTAAGCAGTTGAAGTCTAAAATTGACAAAGAGGCCCTTATCTTTGTGAAAGGAGCCTTCGATGCAGTCGAAGAAGGAATCAACCGCTACCTGCCCGAGCAGATTGGCAAGGCTGAGTTTGTTGAACTTGGGGGCAAGATCCGTCTCTCCATCAACGGAGATGTCGTCATTCCTTCCGGCGTCGAGACCGTGGCCCTTGCTGTCGCGCTCGCAGGTGCCCTTCTGAGCGGTCCCCGCGCTCTTTTTATCCTACCAGACAGGGCATACGATCCAAGGACTCTAGGCTGGCTTATGCGCTCGCTTAGGAATGTGGCGTGTGCGGGTGTCTTCGTACAGACAACCGTGTTACCCGAAGGCTACGATTTTATGTCCCTCGGGTGGGACTTGGTGAGTGTCTAATGGACGAGTGTACTATTGGCTTGTATCCGTCTGAGGTCGGCAACCCTCGACTTCGGAACCGCATTCTCTCCTACCTGCCTGTGTGGGAAGGCTATACTTACGGGCATAAGGTTGACTACCCACCAGACATCCCCGGAGTTCCAAGCACGCTAATCCGGAGCGGAACCCGAGAGATTGACTGCTCGTCTTTCACCTACGGTTTGCTCGCCCAAGTATATCCGAAAGCAGGTTGGAGCTTCACCCGCTACAAGCAGTGGCAGATGTGGAGCCGCGAAGACCTGTGGGGTCCGCTGACTACGGCGACAGACATGGGCATCACGACCAAGGGCACCGGCAACGGCTGGTATCTCTACCAGAAGTGGGACGAACGATGGAAGCGAGGCCACTCGTTCTTGGCCCTGAAGCGCGGACAGAACCTGCTTGTACTTGAGGCAAACCTACGCCGTAATGAAGACGGAGTGGTTTGGAGAGACATCGGCCCCGCCGTTAATATCCTGCCTTCTATTTGGTCGGGCACAGAGGCCTACATCCTCGGAGATTCCGAATACTTCTCTGTCAGGCTGCGCGGCTAACCTACGGAACAAACAGGATGTTCACCGTACATGCGTTTGACGGAGCGGACGGAGAGGCTACATTGTTGGCTTGCGTCGTTGTCGCCATGTAAGTAAGCGCCGTGTTGTGGTCCATTCCGGTAGGCATCGAGAAGTATTCCTTCGTAGATGCAGCCGCCTTCAAAATAAAAGAAGGGTCTGTCGTGCCGATGGTGGGGGACGCATGTTCGTACATCTTGAAGTACGTCACAGCCGAATTCATACTATTGTCAAACTCTATAGCGTAAATCGTAGAAGACGCATTGGTCAGCCCGTTGACTGCGCTGTTGGTGACAGCCGTGTCGCGGAGAACGCGAGTGCCGAGTGGATCAAATAGAGCGGTTATTTCTGCGGCCATTTATCGCCTCACTACTTAAATGTAAACACGGTAGGGTTGGCTGCGGCGGAAATGGCTGCGTTTGTGCGGCCCGCGTTTGTGCTCACTGTGTACCCTAAACCGTTTGAAAAAGTGATGCCCTCGGGGAACTGAAGCAACTCTTGGGCATCGTCTAACTTGAACTGAAAATCAGGGAAGTCTGATGTTTCATCAACCGCCCCCGCCTTGTCGTACAGCTTCAAGAAGAACTGAGCGCCAGCGGATGCTCCGTTGATAAATACGCTGTATAGTTTGCCCCCGGCTCCGAACGCATTGTCACGCTCTGTGGACGCGGTGCCCTGCAAGCCGGTGTCTTTCAGGAACTTAAAGTCAATGTGGCTGACTTGATTATTAGCTGTGGACATTCATCACCCCATGATTTCGTCGAGGTACGAAGTGACCTCTGACAGCAAGAGTGCAATGATTTCGTCACGCTCATCTGGAGTGATCTTCTGATCGTCCGACAGAGCAAGTGTAATCTTCCGGCCAACGCGGAGGATGCGAGCAACGAGTTTAAAGATGTTGAACTTCTTGTTCTTAGCCATTTTTGTCTCCGATAAACTGTTTCCATCCGGTTTCAAAAGCGATGCGTTCATAGGGGTCATGCCCCTCAAAGACGCGACCGTTCCAAACGATCCGGCCATTAGTGATTGGAAGTACCTGCATATGAACGTCATTGGTGTTCTCGTCAAGTATAGCGACCCCGACGCCTTGTTGCCAGTCAGGAGTTAAAGAAACTCCGGGGGTCGGCCCCGGCACACGGACAAGGCAGCCACTTGACATCGCTGTGATTTGACGCGGACCATCAGGGCCATGAAATGTCTTCTGCACAAACTCAACCTTATGGATATGCCCGTAGACCTCGGACCAGCGGGCCGTCTTGGCGATTGCCGTTGCGGTCGCACCACTGCCTGCGCGAACTTTGGTGCCGTGAGTCACGCGCACAGGAGAGTTGGAGTCGGGCCACAGCCACCAGTCCGCACCATACGGGCCTACATAGTCGATGTCCAACTTGTCCAAATGAAGCAGCCTGTTGAGGCTAAGGACAGGGTCCGTTTCCAGTGCGGGGGCAACACCAGTCGCTTCGGGCAGAAGCTCAACCGCTGCTTTGGCGATGCGCTCCTCATGATTGCCAGCCAAGTACAGGATTTTCGATGAAGGGGACGCCTTACGCAAGTCCGCCAGCCACCAATGCAGTTCGTCAATCGCGGGCTGGGTTGTCTGCCGAAACTCAGGTTTGCGGGGGAATCTCGTTGACCAAGGGGCTAAATCTAACATATCCCCTAACAGCACAATAACGTCGGGCTGCATAGCGCGGGCCATCGAGACCACCGCATCCATCGCAGTGCGGTCGTGCATTGGGTCGAGGTAAGTGTAGCGGTCGCGCCATGCAAAACCCAACTGCAAGTCAGGTACAAATAGACATGTCTTTAGCCCGTCATCCCTGCCTTCGGCTTCGATTCGTGGAATAAACTTAGGAGGATGAGCAGGTTGTCGGTCAGGCTCAATCTTGCGCTCAAGGTATGCCTTGACCTGATACAGCGTGATAGTATCTTCTCCACCTTTGACGCTCTGCTCCCATGAGTTGCACTTCCATGAGGAGACTCGCCACAACTTTCGGTCTACATT
>TARA_R100000654_G_scaffold25823_2_pt1 | contig 10431 bp, 17 predicted proteins | sample TARA_R100000654 | Tara Oceans TARA_R100000654 (sample SAMEA2622473) | marine metagenome | biome: marine biome (ENVO:00000447); feature: surface water layer (ENVO:00002042); material: "saline water (ENVO:00002010), including plankton (ENVO:xxxxxxxx)" | depth 5 m
TGCTTCATGTCCAATGATTACATTATCCTCCATACTTGTTCCATTAAAAGCCGATCTTCTGCCAATTATTACATTATTCTGTCCTGTAAGTGCTGCCGCAGCATCCTCGCCAACTGCGACATTTTGATTACCAGCATTTGCACTTAATGCACGATAACCAACAGCCGTGTTACTGCTTTGACCAGCATTACCATCACCTGCTTCAGCACCAACAAAGGTGTTTTCTGTTCCTGAAGCTATTAATTTACCAGCATCATGCCCTATTAAAGTATTGTTATTAGCACCACTAACTAAGGCAGCACCTGCATCCTCACCAAATCTAGTATTATCAGTTCCTGCATCTACTGACATAATGGTGCCGTTGCTTTTGATTCGCATACGGTTTGTTTGATTAACGTGTATATCAAATGCTTTTCCGTCTGTGCCACCACCTGTTCGAAGATCAACATCAGAGTCAGTGATATCTGTTCTACGAAGACGAACTGCGGCTACCCCTGAATCCGTAGCTGTCACTTCTGCGCCATAACTAGTCGTGGTTACTCGTGCTGAGTTATCATGGTAAAGAGTTACCGCACCGTCTGTTTCAAACGATGCCATATTTTCTGAGCCACCTTTGTTAAGAAATATACCAGCACCATTTGTTGTAATGTTAAAATTACCAGTGCCAACATCATCAATATTTGAGCCACTTCCAGAGTGATAAATCTGTAGGTCAGAGCCATCACCAAAGATTGCTTTGCCATTGTCTCCTAACTTGATATCATGGTTAAATATAGCCGTGCCAGCATCAGACATATCAAGGGTCAAAGCAGTGATCGTGCTACCGCCATCGTTACCCCTAAATCTTATGTCATCATCTTGAACGGTGGCGATAATATCCACGTTGGCACCATCAGTAATTTTAAACTGCATTTCCTGAGTACCATCAGCTTTAATACGAACATCTCCACCTGATACATCAAGGGTGATATCACCAGCAACATCAAAGGTTAGATCACCTGCGCTCTCAAAGTCACCATTAGTACCATCGTGAGTAATTTTTAAGTCAGCATCTGCACCAATGCTAAGTACAGCAGAGTCTGACGCAAGTTTAACATCATGGTTAAACGAAGCTGTTCCTGCATCTGACATATCAAGGGTCAGGGCAGTTATTGTAGAACCCCCATCATTGCCTTTAAAGATTAGGTCTCTATCACTGGCCCTTCCTTGGATTACAGCATCTGTACTACTATTTCCAAAAGACAGAATTGCAGTGCCACCATCAAAAAAGTTTATGAAACCACCATCTGCATCAATAGTAAGATCACCTGCAACATCAAATCTTAGATCACCTGCACTCTCAAAGTCACCATTAGTACCATCGTGAGTAATTTTTAAATCATTATCTGCGCCTATATTTAATACGGCTGAGTCTGACGTAAGGGAGAGGTTATCACCAACAATTACATTGCCAGTACCTGTAACCCTAAATAACCTAGTTGATGCAGTGTGTTCAAAAATATCCAACGGTGAATCTGTTACTGTTGACCCTGCCTGAATGTAAAGCCCATAAGACCTATCATCTGTTGCTTCTTCGTTTTTAATTATCAGGGCGAATTGATTATCTGCTGCACCATCTGCTGCAATAATCGTAGACGCATCGTTGCTATCAAACCCACCGTTTTGCACCACTTGGGCTGTAGTGGTCAGAACGCCTGTTACAAGGCCAGTGCCAGATACATCTAAATTTGCATTAACGTCTACAAGAGTAGCATTTAACTCAATCTCGTCTGTAGCATTAATATCCAGCACAGTAGCGCTAGGCGCATTAATAAACTGAGAGGCATCATTAAACTGAATAGCCATAGTGCCATTGAGAAGCAATCCCGTGTCAGCTACATGCGTTAGTGTTACGTCATTGTCTGCACCAAAACCAAGCACTGCACTATCTGATTGCAAACTTAAATCGTCATCCACAAACAAATCAGGTATTGCTATATCTTGAAATGCATCAACAATCGCGCCTCCAGAACCTGCTCCATCTGAATAAACAGATTTAGTTTGTCCGTTTAAAATTGTGACAGTCGCACCAGAACCCTGTTTAATAATTATGCTTTGAGAACCAGAAGTAGCATTTTCAATAATCCAAAGCTTACTTATGGTGTTTGGCCCTATTGTAATGGTACAGGCGCTGTCCAAAGTACCTGTGTATTTTAAATATATTGAGCGTCCGGGGTCAGTCGCGCCATCCGCTATTGTTGTTGTGTGCGTGTCCGCATTCGTTGTTATCGCCTCAGTGCCGAAGCTAAACGCTTCTGCAATAAGTTCTAAGTTGGTATTCGTGGTATCGCCCCACGTACCAGATTGTTCACCAGACCCTATTTCTTCAAGTCTAAGATCATTTGTATATACACTTGCCATTTTATTTCATCCTATGCTGCAAGGTCCGTCCAAGACGGATCTTGTGATGGGGTTACATTTGTAAAATTTGGGGTTTGAGATGGAGTTATATTTGAAAAACTTGGCGTTTGAGAGGGTGTAATTTCAGCCCAGACTAACACGTTTGATATTTCACCTGTGCCGCTAACTCCTGTTACAGAAATATTAGCGTCCCCTGTTGTTGTAACAATAGTGGAGTCAACAACAGCCGTGCCACTAACACCTGTTACACTTATGTTAGACGCTGCAGAAACAGTTGCACTACCAACTGATCCAGACATTGTAGAAGAAGTATTTGTAGTAAAAAAACTACCTAATGTTGAAGTTGTTTCAAAGCCAACATTTGTTGTAAAAAAACTTCCAAGTGACGCTGTTGAGCTTAATCCATTGTTAGTAGTAAAATTTTCTCCAATTAAGCCTGTAGAACTTACACCCGTAACAGACGCATTTGCATCTCCTGATACAGTTGCAGTGCCAATTGCAGAAGATGCACTTACACCTGTTACACTTACACTAGCAAATCCCGTTACTGTTACTGCACCAACAGAGCCAGTTGCACCGGGCAGAGCAACCTCTGAGTTCCAAGCGCCCTCATTCCACCCTCTGGTAGAGCTATTCCACCCATGAAGTGCAACGATGGCATCAGACATTAGGCTATCCTAATAATAGCGTTTGATGCGTCTGCTGTTGGAAAAACGATAGTAAAATCACCTGCACTTGCTGCTTTGTCCGCACCAAAATCTAATACAGCAACCGAAGGATCTCCAGATGCAGAGTCATTAAAAATTAATCCTCCACGTACCGCAGAAATAGTTACGTTTGAAAACACTTCATCTGCAAAGTCCACTAATGCCGTTGTGCCACTTGTCGTAGGCGTAACTGGGTTTAATGCTTGACCTTTTGCAGAATAATTTGTGCCGCTTATCTCGTTGCTCGTGGTATAAGCTGTAGTTGCTGCCGTAAAGCTTGCATTATTATCGTATAAGGCAATATTAAAAGTGTTACCTGAAGTTGCCGTAAAATTGTGTGTACCTGTCATTAACTCTTTTTTAAATGAGGTACACAGAAAGTTTCCTGAAAAAGCCATTTACATTTTCCTTATATATTCAGCCAATTTTGGCTGACCTGCATCTTTAATTGCATTATATACCGTAGTTCGGTCACTTTGGATAGCCTGTCGCATATAGATAGCAATAATTTTCTCTACAGCGTTTTTATATTCTATCGCCTGCTCTCTTAACATTGGATGAGCATCTTGAGAAACATTAATAATTTTATTTACACAACGCGCCGCCACCTCTTCAGGTGTTGATCCTCTGTTATTAGTTGTTTGAACGTCTACCTTAAAGTCATTCGACATGGTAACGCCAAAAGACATATTACTCATGTTTTCTCTCTCAGTATAAGGCCAGTGCGATACGCATCTGTAACCTCTTGTGACTCACCAAAGTTTTTAACGCGAGACATGGCTTCAGTAAATCTTTGAGTGTAGTTTTGTATTAAATCGTTCTCACCCTTCATAAACGTATAAGCTTCAATTAAAGAACCATATAAAAGGGCAACATAAGCGTTTGTGCTCAACCATGTTGTACCACTATCAGCACCCGCTGTAAGAGATGCAGGACGGTGAAAGTAATGTAATTCTACGGTATATGAAGAATTTGGAGTGGGGCCTATGATAAAGTTAGTTATGTCAAATTGAGCATAAAAACGCGGAACCCCTGTTGTTGAGCTATTAGGATTAAAAGATTGTATAAAGTTTACATCTTTAAATAAAAGAAATTCTTTATTACTGCTGTTTGTAATTGATAAGCTAAATGGCGCAAGAAAATCAGTGGGAGCCGCAAGAAATTTATCACCTGAAGTCATAGTACCGCTTACATTTTTTCTAAAAACTTCAAGCTGTGCTATCTTTAATATTCTTTCTTCAGCATTTTTAATAAATATATTTAAGTTATTCACAAAAGTTGTTTCTGTGTTTTCAGTATAATCTTGTATGGCGGTTTTTAACTCTGAAAGTGTAAAGCTCATGTTGTCACCGTTACTGCTCCAACGCTACCTATTGCAGTTAATTTGTTTGGTGGCGTTATTCCATCTATGTCACGAAAACCAACAGGATCAAAGCCGTATTGTATGGATCTTTGTTCTGTAAGATTTTGCTCTGGTCTTGGATCACGCAAAGCTTGGGGATCTGGCCTTGCTCTTAAAGGTTCTAATTGTGGATGCTTTGGCTCATATTCATCGTATCCTACTAAAAGACCATTCCATTCTTTACGCATGTCTCTAAGTCGATACCGAAAGCCTGACCGATCTGAAATGCCATATGCCTTTTTACCTGTGGCATATTTAGACATAACGATAATTCCTTAAATCGGGCGCAACTCTAAAGGAAGCGCGATCACGATCCTCATCCATTGCGCGATTAAACTCCTCTTCATAAATAGATTTAAGAAGTTGAGTTCGGTCAGGAGCACGTTTCATGCTTATGTAGTAAGCCAATCCAGCAGCTAAACAGGGATAAAATCTAAACGGTATTTCTAATGTATCTATAAAAGTATCCGCATCATTTAACCTTGTTAAAGCATCAAAAATCAAAATATCTGTACTATTTTCAGGCAAAGGCCAGATTTTTAAATTAGGCGTTATTTGCCTATCTAAGAAAAATTGCGTTGGACGCCCAGTCGTTGTCTTTGTAGGAATGTTTAAATACGTGTCACGACTTATCCTATCCAACGCAAAATCGGTGCCATCTCTTCTTATAACCAAGCTTAGAATGTCAATGATGTCTGTCCCAAGAGAATATTCTCCATCACTCGCAGTCAAAGCTTGTGTTTTTTGCTCTATAGTCCATTGATTTAAACCTCTGTTTGCCCAATCAGCAAACATAAGATTAAGAGATCGTTTGGCTGTTTTAAGATCATAACCTGTACGGACTTCTAAACCACAACGTTCAAAAGCCTCTTCAATGTAATCAGCTACATCAAGCTCAAAGTCAGTTGATCCTGATAATGCCATTATTCTTCCTCACTATACAGATTATCGAATATTCGATTTACATCCAATGTATAGTCTAAATCACTTTTTGAATAGTGTATATGTTGAGATGGTTTAAAATCAGGCGCACCTTCACCCACCTCAAACCAAGCTGGATGCGTTACACGCACACGATTGTTGGGTAACGCAACAACGTTACCTGTCCAGTTACCAGCATCAAGCAGTTGTAAAACATGACTTTGTTTATGCTGTGCAGGATCATCAGCTATCTCTGACTCTGCGTAGTCTACAGTAAATAAATACTTTGCAGGAAAGAAATTGCCATCAATTTTTGCCATCCAAGGGCAAGGTGTGGCTCTATCCATAACATAAACTGCGTGATGATATGATGAACAATCCCAAGGCTGTGCATCATAAGTATTCATTGGTTCAGGCCACTCCTCTAATGGTATATCTGCAACTAGGGCAGTAATAGGCATACGCGCCCACATTGCTCCACCGTGAACAGTGTCCTCTTCCTCTCCTTCCGCCTCGCTACCAGTAAATATAACTTGGAAGCTAAGGCACCTATTTGGCATACTTGTTACACCGATAACCATCGCGTGTAAAAATTCGCCGTGATACTGTTCATGATTATGAGTGTATTCACGGCGAACCCATGCCTTAAAATAAGGAATGTTACTATGTAAATATGGCATTACTTTTTCTTTTTAGGGGTATCCTTAGTTACTTTATAACCCATCTTTTTAGCAGCCGCACGAAGTTGTGCAACCGTCATTTTACCGCCTGCTGCGCCACCTTTTTGCATCATACGTGGCTTTTTCATACCACCAGCAGCGCCACCCTTCATCATACGTCTAGGCTTTTTCATACCTCCTGCGGCACCACCTTTCATCATCATGCGAGGCTTTTTACCGCCTGCGGCACCGCCTTTTTTCATCATTCTTAACTTTCCACCGTTACGGCTTCCTTTTCTTTTCATAGCCATGACAAACTCCTTATGATTGGCTAACCGCACCCTTTGTGCGCTTTCTTCGATTAGACATTATTTTACCACAACCTCTAGCAACAGCAGTTCCGGGTATGTTTTTTCCTCTAAACTTACGTTTAGATTTTGTTTCAACAACACCACCGTCATTAAGATTACGAACTTTTGATTTCTTAGTATTAGCAACCACAGTTTTGCCTTTCGCTCCAGCAGATTTTTTCTTACGTGCTGTTTTTGCACGTTCTTCTTTGGAAAGACTTTGAGCTTTCTTTCGTGGCAAACATCTGTCTGGGTTTTTTTTATCTTTAGATGTGCCGCATTTACCTTTTATCTCGCCATCAGTGCCAATGCGAACCCAATCTTGTTTTAACCACTTTTTAAGCTCACCCATTTATTTTCTCTTCTTTCTTTTAGGAGAACCAATGACTTTTTTAAGACTTTTAGCTTGTCCAGCATGTAAACGAGAAGCTTTATTAAGCCCCTTAATAACTTTTTTTACAGCAGATTTTTTTCTTTTATTTATCATTATTTACCCTTTCTTTTGCCACCTTTAGCTTTTTTGGCATAGTTAGGATCTTTGCAGTACTTAGAAGCAGCTAAGTTTGCATAGGCTGATGGATATGTATCAAAAGTACGTTTTGCCCACGCTTTACCCTCTGGACAAATTTTACTACCTTTTGATTTTCTAGATGCCTTACCGCCTTTTTTGTAATAAGTAAGGCCTCTTGGCATACCGCTAAGTTTTTGCATTTTTTCTAGCCTTTCTTAAACTATCTTTGCCTTTACGAAAAATATTTACAACCTCATTTTTGCCCATAACCTTAGCTCTTTGCTCACCGACAGTCAGTATTTGTATTTTTCTAGCAAAAGGTTTTTTAACATTTTTTACTTTTTTTACAGTGTCTCGCGCATCTGTCGGTGTTGCAAACTTTATAGAAACGGTATCTTTTGGATTTTCATCTGTATAAAGTCTTCTGCCACTACCTTTTGGTTTTTTACCTGTGCCTTTCTTTGGATCAGTTTTCTTCTTTCTTCGTGGAGGTTTGGATACTTGCTTCGACATCTGACTGCGGGATATTGCCATATGTTTTCTCCATCTCCGATTTAATAAAATCTATTTGAACAGCCATTACCTCTGTTCTTTTATCTACAGCAATAAGAGTTTCAGTAGTCCATTTTGCCCAGCCATAGGAAACAGCACCGATTGCACCAATCGTTGTTGTAACTATAATAGCTGTAAAATTTTTACTTAACATTTCCACCTCTTACGCGCTTGTCGTAAACGTGAATTAGGGTTTTTAGCTGCTTTAGGAAACTTTTTCATCTGTCCAGCAGAACGGGCGCAAAAAGATTTACGCCTTTTAGCGTCTTTGCTACCGGGCTTTACTTTTCCCGTCACAGCCGTTTTTAATTTAGATCCGGGGTTTTTTCGCCTATACGCGGCTACGCCAGCTTTGGTCATTCCCGCCCCTTTTTTTGTGGGGCGAAAATTCTTTTTATTGCGCTTTGGCATTTTATCAGAGCGTTTAGCCATACTCTTTTCGCATGTACAGAATGATTGTATATGTATCTGCGCTCGTATGACCTACTGTGGTAAACGCTACATCTCCTGTTTTTCCAGAGCCTGCGTTGTTTGTCAGGCCACCAAAGGATCTGTAGTCATGATTACCACTTTGGTTTTCACCAAGCTCAATAGCCATGACATCAGTGCTTGCATCGAACAATATTTGTACTTTCATACCAATACACTGCCACCATATTTCTTCTATTGTGACACCAGTACAAGCTTGACCACGAGCATTAGTGCTAAGTGCGCTAACATCCACCTTAACAACAGCAGATTCACCTGTGCCATCAGAAATATTAGTAAACTTCTGAACGACTATTTTTTCTCCATCTTGAAGAGTTTGGGTTGCTACAGCATCAGCCATATCATTTACTCCTTATAAAAATTAAGAAGCATCAGATGAGCTTGAAATACCAAAAAACTTCATGACTACAGTTGTATCAGCGCCGGGATCACCAGAAAGAACAATCTCTACCTCATCTGCTGTAGCTGTAGCAGCAGTTGTTGTGCCACCAGACATGCCTAAAACGCCGTTGCATGGAAAGAAACCCTTGAAGCCAGTGCTATTAACAGCCGCAGATATGCCATCTACAAAGCCATCAGTATCTGCATCTGTTCCAATGTCATTAAGAGTTACGCTGTTTGATGCTGCACCAGTTACGGCAATCATCACACCCATTGGAATAAAATTAGATGGAATACCGATTGCAGATTCCTTACCAGTGGTAGCACCATCCGCAACAGTAACTGTTGCAGTGTACAGTGATAAAGTTATTTCACTAGTGAGATCTCCAGTAGTTGAGCTTTTAACAATGTTTTTAAAGCCGTTTTCAGAACGGACTGGTCCTGAGAAAGTCGTATTAGCCATGTTTATCTCCTGTCTTGGCTAGTGTCAGTCGCCCAATGCAACTGTCAGGAATAATTATACTATACATAAAACAAAACAAAAAGAAAGGGGCAACCGAAGTCGCCCCTAGTCAATTTCGGGAGGGTTCAATGAAAAATCACTGATACACCCTTATATCACAGTTTACGCTCCGGGTGAACCAAAAACGCAACGTGGGTCTGAAAAACCGAAGCTGTAACGCTCACGGGCTTTAAAACGCATGTTTCCTGTATCAAAATCAGCCTCCATGTTTGTAGCCATTGGAGAACGCTCAAAATGTTTGAATCCGTTTGGAGCATCAGTTTTTAGGAAAAATGCGTCTGGATCAGTTAGGAAGTGGTTAATTGTATAACCCTCTGGCAACATACCCATGTTACGCAGAGCGTTTACATCATTATCCGCTGTTCCAACGCGAAGTGTTGTTTCCAACAGTCGATCAGCAACAAATTGCAATTGCGGTGGAACAATTAGCTTCATACCACGCAAAGCAATAATCATGTTGCGCTCATCAACGAATGTTGAGATGTCAATAAGGGCATTCTCAAGTGATGTTTCGTTGAGGTCTGCTGCTGTTGAGGGTTCGTTACGAAACGTACCGCCACCAGCTAACGGATGATCGGTTGCACAAAGCTCTTTGCCATCACCACCAGCAAAACTACTGTCAAATGCGTTGTTCAGCACTGAAGCAGCTTTAACCTGTTTGGTGTGCGCCATAGAACGTGCCAGAGCACGAGTATAACGAGCACCAAGGCGGTCATACAAATTATCCTCAATAGCTTCTTCTGTCAAAGCAAAAGCAAGTGCTACTGTTTCATGTGTATAACGCGCTGTGAAAGCTTCGTTTGCAATGTCGAAACCAACTCCAGAACCTTCAGCCTTCGTAGGAGCATTCCCAAATCCGACTAACATCACCTCCTCCTCAAATGCACGATCTGAGGTTTCAGTTTCATAGATTTCGGCATGTTGGTTTTCGTACCGATCATATTCCATCCCAAACAGGGCGTTAAGGCCCGGTTCAAGTTCTTTTTGTAGTTGTGAACGTGAAATAGCCATAATTCAATCTCCTTATGCCAACCCAGCGCCTTTAACGCCGAATATATGGTTTTGAATGACAACTTTCACATTCGTTGCATCAGACGACACATCACTATTTTCTGGATCTTCAGAAATATCAATAGCCTTGACAGAAAGGGTTGTTCCAGTTCCACCGTCAGCCACGTTTAATTCTGCACCAGAAATACCAGTGGTTGTGCTGCCTGCACTAGTGTAAACAATATCAAAATTGCCAAATAGATCAGCAATTGGAAATGCTGCATTACACTGAATCTCAAAGATCACCATTGGGTCATCAATGATAAAAGCAATAATGTCAGAAGCATTAGTGCTTGCAGGATAGAAGTTTTGAAACTTCTGTTCGCCAGTTGTGGGGTCAGTAAATTGACATCCATTAAATACGCCAACAATAGGCACGGTTCCGCCATCGGCATGAACCTCTACAGTTCCTCCAGTGACTTGAGCAACCATGTCACCTTGGAATATAGACGTACCGTAGTTTGCGGCGATTCTGTATCGGCTTTT
>TARA_R100000654_G_scaffold4302_2_pt1 | contig 10389 bp, 17 predicted proteins | sample TARA_R100000654 | Tara Oceans TARA_R100000654 (sample SAMEA2622473) | marine metagenome | biome: marine biome (ENVO:00000447); feature: surface water layer (ENVO:00002042); material: "saline water (ENVO:00002010), including plankton (ENVO:xxxxxxxx)" | depth 5 m
CCCCAGACAGTTCTTGGCGTAGAAAATACCCTTGCCCTCATTGGCAACAATATCCCTTGAAAGTGAGTGGAATAAGTCCTCTATCTTTTTTATAGTGTTCTGTTTGATTTTATCCTCAGATTTTAGCCACTCATAATAAGTTGTCCTCCCAATTGTTTTATCCTTTTTAATTAAAGGAATCCAGATGTTTAAAAAATATTGTATTGTGGGGAGATGTCTGTCTTGAATTTGAATGACCTCTCCTTTGTTAGTGACATAATCTTTTGTATTAGATAAACATTCATTGACATACTCCTCAGCTAAGTTGAGAAGATTTAAAATAAATTTATCAGAATACTTGTTCATTATAATACTATGTTTTCTTGTTTCACTTATTTAGCATATTTAGAATAGAACGTATAAGGAACAACTTTGAGCTTATATAATAACCAGATAAAAACTTTATATCTTTTAAAATTATACTTATCAAAATCATCTCTTGTGAAATCATGTCTTTGTTTAATGAATTTATCATAAACATTAAAGTTTCTCATTTTACTTTTATCAAACTTAGCTTTCTTTTTAAGTATTGCCTTTGCTTGTTTTTTAGTAATCTGTTTGCTCCTGACTTGAGCTGAAAGATAGACAATTGATTTATCTATATTGAAATACTTTGGCAATACATAAGAGCCTATAAATTCAGTATATACATTTTCACAATGTTTCCCTCCATAATCTTGCCATCCTATAAACTCTTTCATTTCATCCTCCAGCTTTCTCCTCTCATCAATTGTCATGTAATGGAAAGGTCTCAGATTTTTGATTCCTTTTATTGCATAGAATATCTGGTCAAAGAATGTAAATAATGGATAGTTAATTAAAAGTTTATTAGTAAATCTTTTGTAAACTGATTTGATGTATTTAGCATCCATATAAGTCCATCCTTTTGGAGTGCTCCCCTCAGTTCTGAAACAGTGTCCATTCAGGATGTATTTAATTTTATATTTGTGAGCTGTATCATACATAAGTTTAGTCATTGCAATATCATTAGGGATATCACAGTCTGGAGTCCCTGATAATAAAAATGACAGATTGAGGGTATCATATTCCTCAGCATTTACTTTGTAAATAATAGCATCAACATTGAGACACTCAATAAGATTCTTCATGTTGCTCTCAGCTTGTTCATTATTCCATCCATTATCAAAGTGAATCACTAATGGTCTGAGCCTCCAATGTTTGACGGCTGTATATAATAAAGTTGAGGAGTCCAAGCCTCCAGATATTCCCATGATACAATTGTATTTCCTGAATCCTCTTTGATTGGATATTTTATCAATCATCTTTTTTAGATTCTCAGGATTTGCCTGTGCCTCAAGTTTGTCATGGAGGTCACAATACTCACATTGATGCTCTCCTATTTCGGCAAAGTCATCTGTAAAAAGGCATCGTTTACATTCGCTCATAAGTTTATTTTTTTAAGTTTATTAAAATGAGGATTAAACTCCTCCAGCCACTTGTCCATTGATTGTCCAATTATTTTATCAGATGGCAGAATCCCTGTCCAATGTTCATCAAATCTGTGTTTATTTTGCCAGAGTGATGTTGACAAAGATAAGAGTTTTAAATTATAATCTGTAAGGATTCCGATTTCTCCCTGTAATACATTAACCTTTGTCCACATATTCCAGTCAAGTCCTGAGTGAGCATTATTGTTGAAAGGCATCCATCCCATCTTTTTCATCATCTTTCCTGAGATGACTCTGCCTATTCCGATAGGCTCATTTTTTCTCTCATAAGATGTGTATCCTTTCCAATCAACAAGTCTGACAATTGATTTATCATTCATATATCTGACATCACAGAAATGACATCCAAGTTTGCCAATCATATCAAAATCTGACAGATGATGAATAGCCTCCTCAAGATATGCCTTTCCAATCCAGTCAGATGTCCCACAAAATAAAACAGCATCAGGATTGTATTTCTCACAATGCAGAAATCCTATGTTCCACTTTCTACCAAGCAAATCATTTTCATGATATATAAATTCACAATCATAATCCTCAGCAATCTTTTTGACTTCTGGCTCATGACCTATGAGGATGACCTTATCAACATTATTAACATTCAACAATCTATCCACTGTTAATCTAACAAGAGGATATCTACCATAAGCTGGAACAGGACAAACAATCATATTTTATTTATTTTTAAAGTGACAAAAAGATAAGAGTCCCACTTGTGAACAATTGAGACAGAGCCAAACTCAGAGAACAACTTTCTCACATCATCTGGATGATGATTATAAGTCCCTCCCAGATACTTCCTGAAATACGCTGATTTTGAGCTCATAATAAATATCAGACATTCATTGGTTATGCTAACAAGATGAGTGAGATATTTTTTTGCATTGTTTGAATAATGGAGATACTTATCAACAGCATCCTGTTGACCTCTTGACTGATATCTTTTAATCATCTCATTTGCTGATTGTTCATCAGCTGTCTCTCTCCAATATTCAAAGAGCTTTTTATATTCAACATCTTTCATTTTTTTATTGAATTTTTTTGTCATTGGATAATTGAAAAACTGTGGAGCTCTGCAAAATAAAACATCATATTTTTTATCATGAGTCAAAGCATCTCCAACAATAAACTCAGCATCATTGATAGGAGATTTAAATTCTTTTTTATATTGATTGGATAGATAGACAGCAGATTCAACAGGCTCAATTCCTGTGACTTTATAAAAATATGAAAGCATAAAGCTCCAGAATCCATCCCCACTCCCCACATCTAAGCAAGTTAAATCTTTTGATTTATTCTTATCCCAGAGATAAGGCAAACAAGTAAACTCCTCCAGAGCATTGTCTGAGGTATAATTATAACCTCCTGAATTATACCATTGAGACCAGAAATCATCTATCTCAATAGTTGCCTCTGATAATATTCTTTTATAAATCTTTAACTTATTCTCATTGACCTTATCAAATGAATCAAGAAACTTAATATATTTAAGATTATCCATTTTTCAATTGCTTTAATAAATTGCTTTTTGTTTGATTTGCTTTGATTCCTTTTTTCTTTGCCTCAGCCTGAATCTCCTTATAAGTCATCTCCTCATATTTTTTCTGAGCAACTCCTATAAAGTTAATCTTTGGCTTTGGTGTATCCAGCTCTCTGATGATTTTATTAAATGCATCTCTGAGGCAAACCCCACAGGATAGATTTAAAGTCCCCCATTCGTTTTGTTTATAAAGGTCAGACATTTCTTTTTTTAAAACTTGATTAACAGCAAAAGATTTTGTCTTTCTGTATCTGTCAATCTGTGTCATTAGTTCATTGCTTATGTTCATAAATAATAATTAAGTCAGATAATAAAAAAGTAATAAATGAGAGCCAAATAAACTCCCATTGAAATATTGAAAATGAGACAACTGAAATCCAGAAACTCAAACAGCTTTGACAGTTTAATGGTTTCACATCAGGGAGATTGAATGTCTGCAATGCTCTTGCCATTCCTATGCTCATAAGTATAATTAAATAAATCATGTTTTAATTTTTTCATTGTTCTGTGGATTAAGGACAAACTCAATCCTGTTTTTTCTCTTATTTTTCTGTAAGTCATGCCTTTCAAATACATTTGAGCCACTCCTTTGATAAACATATCCTCTTTTGTTTCTGATATATCTGAGAGATATGCATATAAAATATCTTTATATTGTTCATTTGATGAGATAGTTTCCTCCTCATCATTTGCTTTATTCTTTGCCTCCTCAAATGAGAAACATCTAAAAGTCTTGTTGAATTTTGATTCTGTCCATGTCCATTGATTCCAGCAATATCTTGCAAAAACTTTGGGCAGTTCATCCTCTGGTATTTCTTTTTTATGCAACAGTAAAAAGACATGAGCCACTAAGTCAGTATAAAGCTCATGTCCTCCTGTGACTTTCTTTGCGATTTTATACGCCTCTCTATTCCAAAATTCCACATTTCGAAGATACAAAAAAATCAAACCATTTGTTTATAAATTTCTCATTAACAGGATGACCTCTCATAAATCTGGAGACAAGAGCATCAGATACACCCATATCCTCAGCTAAGTGCGTTTGCTTATATCTGTTTGATAGCATCTTTCTTGTCTCAGCTCTCATCCATGCTGTGAGAGTTTTATGACTCTTTAAATTTATATCCATTAGAACAAATCATTTGAATCAGAATCATTACTCTGAGGAGCTTGAAACTCTGATATTTTTAAACTGATATATTTATTCCCTTTTTGGGATGTGTTTTGCCATCCAGCAACTCTCCATTTTTTTCCATTATTGTCAGTCAAGTTGCCTGTCAAATCTGGATGCTTATCTGATTCTTTTTTATCATTTAGGAATAAAGCTCCTGTGTTGTTTTTTTGTTCCATTTTTATTTATTTATTATTTAACTCATTTACATATTTAGAATAATACTCAGAGCAATAAACAAGAGTCTCTCTCATTTGCTCCTCATATAATGTGTTTTTCTCAAATTTCAGACAAGTGATTCTCTTTGCTGGCTCAATGTGTTTAACCTTATGAATTGATAAATTATCAAAGTCATTAAGTAAATCATCATCTGTGTCTATCATGCAATAAATCAACTCGGATGATGGCTTATTAAACAGATACATATATGCTCTGAGTTGCCACTCATAAAGAGATGACTCTCCCTCTGAGATTGTTGCTGGAAATGTCTCCAGACTCCATGATGTTTTAATATCAATGATTGAGTTGTCTGTGACAATATCAGGCTCTCCTGTTATGTGTTCATTTGACAGCCTTTCAGTGTTTTTTTTATAGTCTGTAAATCTAACAGCATTTAAAAGCTCTATTGATTCAGGCTCATACTCCAATCCCTTTCTTATTTGCCTTGTTGATAGTTGTGTCTCATATCCATAAAAATCTTGTTTAGCAATTTCTCTTATATATGATTGTGCTGTCTTTGACAATGTCTCTGATTTCTTCCTTGCTGGAGTCATCAGTTTTCCAATTTGTGAGGCTCTCCATTTCATATCAAAAGTCTAATTGATTAAGCTGTGCCTTTTGATTGTCTGTGAGCTCATATTGTTTCAATAGCTTGTCTGATGTATACAGATTGTTTTTAATTGATTTAAGAGCATTTGTGAATCTCTCTTGATTAAGAGCTGGCTTGCTTGGGACAGCATCATTTCCATCATCATCCACAGTCTGTAATGATAGCAAATTTTCAAGAGTTGTTCTCCTGTAATAAGTGACTCCAGATTTTATTTTCTGAGGATTATCAGAATCAGGGAGCTTGAGTGATGATTGTTCCACAACTTCTCCAGAATCTACATCAATAATCTTTGAGTATTGATATCCATTTTCTGATGGCTGAATCAATAAAAGACCATGAGAGATAAGAGCTGGCTCAACAGCCTCGAGCATTGAGTTGATTGTTGCGTACTCTGATTTAAAATGAGGATTTTTTCCATCCTTGCTGATTAAAAGAAACTCTTGTTTTGCTTTAAGGAGTTTCTTATATGATTTTTCTTTTGACATATTCTATCTGTTTTTATTTGTTTTTGTTTAATATTATTTCGTCAGGGTTTCCTATAACAGCTGAATATCCGTTTTCGTTCAAATCTTCACATATTTTTAAAATTAAATCATTATCATTAACACCATAAAAATAAATAGATTTACCTGTTGTAGAAGATGAACGTGTATAACCTGATTGATAAACTGTTACAATAGGGTTATAGTAGGAGTTATTTCTGTATACCTTTGCAGGTTTTAATCCATTCTCATTCAAAATCTTCTTAATTGTTTTCATTTTGTTGTTTTTATTTGTTTGTTTTTAAAATGATTGAGAGTATTCTTTTAACTGTTTAAATGTATCAAATGAAATTGCCCAACTGTTTTCATTATGGCACTCCTCTAAGGTTTCGCAATCGTTTGCAACCCATTTGCCATTGTCAGTTCCATCAAATCCTCCTCTTGCAATCCAAGTACCTTGCGAATCAACTATTTTATAAACTCCTTTTTGTAATTTTGTAACTTTCATTTTCTCTATTTTTTAAATTTGTTAAAACAAATATAATACTTTTTTTAATACGAATTACAAAAAGTTAAAAAAAAATTAAATATTTTTTATAAAGTCATCATACCACTCGACAAAATCAGTCATATTTTTTGCAATAATATAGACTCCTCCAGCTTTCTCAATTGTCCTCTGATATGCTTTTTGATATTCTGATTGTCTATCCTTTCCAAATTTAACCTCAATTTTAACAGACCTCCCTTTGATTGTTGCTGAGATATCTGATGAGCCTCTTGTCCCTGTGCCTTTTGTCCATGTTCCATTTCCTAATGTCCTTGACCTACCCACAACATCAGTGACATTCTTTGGAGCTCTATAAACTCCCATAGTATTAATCCTTTCAGCTTGATATCCATTATATTTAATAAATTTAATGATTGACTTTGTCAATGCATTTGTGTTGCTGTCACTCCATTTAGTTCTTGCCAGAGCATACTCAGGGACAAATAAATATTTTTCTTTTAAATATTCAAGCTCTAATTTATCAAGCCTTTCTTTTAGTTCTTTGTTCATATTATTACAGTTTTATAAATTCAATGTAAGGAGTCACATCATTAAGTTTGCCTCTGACAACCTTGTTGATTTTTCCTTTCCTCTCCAGATAGTCTCCATATTTTTTCAACCTCAATGATGTCCATTTTTGAGAGTATTTTCTATAAACAGGATAGTCATCTGTGAATGTATTAAATACCTCAGTCAACATCATTCTTTTATTGTATTTTATGTTCTCAACTATCCAAGCATAAAAGTCATGTCCTATGGATGCCATCAATTTTTTCTCATCTAAATTTACAGATGAATATTTGACAAGACCATTCTTGAGATAGTATTGAATACATCTAATCATAAAATTATCAAATTTTGACCACTCAGATTCATTCCAATCATAAAAAAGATTTTTATCAAAATCATGAAATGGAGTGAAATCCTTATTATAATAATTATGTAATTCAATCTCAAACTTTCTCCTTTCATGAGATGAGCCTGTTCCTTTTATTATGTAATTTGTAGGAATGACAATCTTTGGAGTCTTATCTTTTGGGATAAAAAACTCATCTTTGTTTTTCTTATTTATAGGCATCCCATCTGTAATGATTGAGAATAATTTCTCAAAGTTGAATCCCTCTTGAACATCATCAAAAATCAGGAGCTGTGTATCAAGTGAGACTCTCTGGAATGCAAAATCTTTTGATGGCTCAAATTGTTTACCATTTATGACACAAGTATTTTTGAATTTACTTAAAGCCTCAACAAGCAATCCCTTTCCTGTTCCTCCCTGTGGATTGTCAGAGATATCCTCATCATTTAAAATAATAGCTGGAGAGAAATGAGGCTCTTTATAAGAATGCAACATATATCCAATCACTGACTTGAAAGACTCATATCTGTCCTCAGTTTTTGATATGTTCTTAATGAATGTGCTAAAATCACAATCTGTCTCATCTGGTTTATAATCTCTCTCAATGACTTGTTTCTCCCAAACGTGTTGACCGAAATCATAATATCCCATCTGATTGATTTCATTTGCTGTGATTTCAATCAAAGTATTTTTAAAAAATAGATAAGATTTATCATGTTTATCTCTAATAAATGAGACCTCTTTTGGAGTCATATAATTCAAAAAATCTCTTTTAAAATATTTTGTATTCTGAGCTAAATGGTCAAACACATCTGAGTCATCCATGTTATCCAGAACAAAGTCTTTTATAATATCCTCATTGACCTCCTTGACAAAGTTGTTCTCAATCTTTATGAGTATATATGACAGCTCAGAGTTAAAGTATTTAAAATATCCTTTTTGAGATAGCCATTCCTTATATTTATGAGGAGAGATGATGACTCTGCCTTTGTCATTTTTGCTCCAGAAATTATCAAGCTCTTGCTGTGCTGATTCAATGATGATATCTTGCTCATCTTTTGAATAGTCTTTTAATTTTGTTTTTATTATCTTTGGAGATTGCCCTGATTTTATCTCATTCTTTGCAAACTTTATAATTTCTTTATCCTCAAAGGATGCTGTATTAAAATACTCTCTCTCTCTATATCCAGAGCGAACACATTTCAGGAGTTCATTTCTATCAAGCACATCAGCAAAGTTGTTTAAAATGTATGATTCTGTCTCTGATTGTTGAATCCCATATCTGTTGAAAGCTGAGCACAATTGAAAAATTGAATTATTTCTGTTGCCCTCAACTAACTGATATTTATTGTCCCACCATTTTTGGATATTACTTATGATTTTATTTGATGACTTGACGGCAATCATTGGGATGTTATCATAATCCAGCTCCTCCCTTTCAGCTTTCATCTCTTTGAATGTTTCAGCCTTTGAATTGTGATATATATTTGCATCATAAGAATCAAAGCAAGCTCTGGAGATATTGATTGAGCTATCATCAAAATAATCAGATTTATAATAATCTTTTAAAGCATTAAAATGAGCTCTGTGATTTTCAATTGATGGGGGGATTTTTACAATCACTTTCAATCCATTTCCTGAGGGAGATGTGAAACAGATAAAAGTCTTTTTATCCTTGCATATTTTTGCCCTTTCTTTTTGCATGACCTTGCTGGATTCATACTTGTCAAAGTCCAAGCAAATGAGACCAGAGTGCTCTGTGATTCCCTCATCCTTTCCATATTCAAAAATCCCACTCCATCTGTAAACAGGGAGAGTCATTTTCTCATTGTCATATTCCTTGCCTTTTAATGTTCTTAATCTTTTAATTTTCTCAGCGTATCGGCTGAATTTAATTCTATTTATTGCCATTTCTATGCTGATATAATTTTTATCAAATGGCTGTGTAATTGATTTATAGATACTAATTTTCATGATTTCTCTGTTATTTTTGTTGTTTTGCCAATCTCTGCCAATCTTTTTTTAAGCCTGAATCCCTTGTCTGTGTTGCCTCTGCCAATCTTCCAATCTTTTAAGCTGTTTTTTTTTCAAAATAAAATTTTCTCTGGATGTTTTTTGACAGCGTATAAAATAGAGAGCCCACTGATTGGCAATTGACAGCCAAAAAAAACCCTCCCCAGAGATAAAACGAAATTAAAAAACTGAGGAGGATTAAACAGAGAATAGTTGTACAAATATACATATTTTTAAATAGTAATTTTTACTTAATTTTCTTTTTTTGATTAAGTAAATCCCTTAATGATTTAACTTTTTTACGTTGCTTTGCAATTGATGGAGACAAAATTTCAGATATTGCAGTTGTATTGGCGTTTTTTCTGCGTTCAATTTTATCGTTCCAAGCCAGCCAACATTTTTCATAGGTCTGTTTTATGGAAATGCTTGGCTCTTGAGTTCTTAAAACTTGTATTGATTTAATCAAACTTTTATGTCTGTCAAGTTTCTGGATTGCCTCTTGTTGAGTTTGACCTTTCCTGATGCTGTAAACAATCCTCCATCCTCCAGATGCTGTCCATTCTTTGTGAGTGATTTTGTATGTATTCATAAATCAGTTTTAATGGTTTTAAGCCTCTTAACGGCATCAATGATGATTGAGTGATATGATTGCACCAGAAAACAATTTAAAGCGTGCTTATCAAGTTTATATCCCTCTATTGACTTTTTTGTTTCAATTGCTTTCTCCAGAGATTCAATAATATAATCAAGCTCTGTTTTTGCCATTATTTTGTTGATTCTTTTTTCTGTTTGTTTGTCTTTATATTCTTTGATAATATCATAATCATTATCAAAAAATCCATCCTCTGTGAAATTTTTCATTTTAATCGTGCTTTTAAAAATTTATAATAAAGTTTTTCATTAAAGTTCCCTCTGACTTTGTTCTCTTTTTTTAATTTCCAAAGATATTTATATTCTGGAATTTTTTTCATCTCTTGGCATAAATCTGCCCATGTAATAAATTTAATCATAATTGTTGGTCTAAATAGTTTTGGTCAAAATTGTCGTTTATAAAAGTGTCCATATCATCTGAAATATTTTCCAGAAATATGCAAATCCTTTCCAGATTGTGAGTCTCCTCATTTTCTACAATTTGCAATTTATTCTCAATAGTTTTTTTCAATAAAAAGATTGTCCCTAAGATGTCCCTGATAGATTTAAGCTCATCAGGTAGTTCAATCAATTCAGTGCCATTGCATCTGGGACAGATTTTGATTGAGTCCATGTTTCCATAATGGTCAAGAGTTATCCATTTTCCATCATCGCAATAGCAAGGATATTTGTTGTCTGACATAGTTTCTCTGTTTTGTTAGTTTAAAATAGTTTATACTCAGCTTCTTTTATTCTTTGTTTAGATATATTTATAGCGTTATCGTCTAAATCTATACCTATAAAGTTTCTATT
>TARA_R100000654_G_scaffold64989_4_pt1 | contig 10384 bp, 12 predicted proteins | sample TARA_R100000654 | Tara Oceans TARA_R100000654 (sample SAMEA2622473) | marine metagenome | biome: marine biome (ENVO:00000447); feature: surface water layer (ENVO:00002042); material: "saline water (ENVO:00002010), including plankton (ENVO:xxxxxxxx)" | depth 5 m
GTTCTCGTTTTATCGTTGACTATTTATTTTAATCAATAATTGAAGAGTAAAAAAGGCGGCTTAATTGCCGCCTTTTTCGTATCACGCATTTTGTATTCCCAAACCTTCAAATTATTTTGATTGTTTGATTGCCAGAATTGGCAAAACAAATGTAACAACTACAAATTAAACCCGCTACCTTTTTTCTTTAAAGCTTCTTTTGCCTCTAGGTATAAGGCACTATCTGCGGTTTTTGTTGTTTTGCCCTTTGATATAAAACTATAAACACGGGCCCGGGCCCATTGTGACTGCGTGGCGCCTGGTCTATGTCCAACGGCCCACGCTGCCAAACCTCGTTTGTATACTTTCCGGATAATTCTTGCTGGAACGTCTGTTACTTTTGCCACAGCGCGAATAAATCTTTCATCCTGTGGTCCTTTGCCTTTGCTCGTCTCTTTCAATATGGCATCACGCACGCCGGATCTGCTTAGTCGTTTTGTATATTTGCTAGGCTTTGTCTCTGCTTTGGCATCACCTGGCAATGGCTTAAAACTTTTTTTGCCTGCCGTTCGTTTGCGTATTTCTGCTTTGCGCCGTGCTGCGGTTGACTCTTTCAGCCCGGCAGTATACTTTTTTGGTACTTTACTTTTTGCCATTTTTTGCCCTTTGGTGCACACAACAATTATAAGGCTTTAGCAAAAACATTGGCAATTGTGTTGGCGCCTGCGGATAACCATTTAGTGACGCGGCCAAGATTACCGATTTTTTGCATTTTTTACGCTTTGCTACATACAAGACACGGCCATTTTTTTGCAATGCTCTTATCTCTATCATTTGCACATCTAACTTTAATTGTGTATATACATATATATACATAGCGTGCCCACGTTCGCAACGGTAAAAGCTGGAAAGGGCGGCAAAAAACTACACACAATACAAGGAGGCACATTATGCCGTCAATCAATCCAATTAGTTTTGCCAATATGTCCGGCAATTTACGTCTTGCACAAATGATAAGCATGGAATTGTCTTTGCTCATCCGTGACAGCGTATCACTCAGAAACACACCATATGTTGAATACTGCGGTAGTATTAACGGCATGGGAAGTAACACAATTAGAAAAAGGCTTGTCGGGCTTGGTCGTACTGCCATGAACAATATCGCAGAGGGCGGCACAGCCACAGCCGTTGGCCTTGACGTCGAAACCGCAGATGTAACCGTAGCACGTCAAGAGCTGGCGTATGCAATTACAGACCTGGCAAACATGTCGCAATTTGGTCAAGATGTCGACCCCATCGTAATTGCCAATAGCATGGCGGCCGCTTATGATGCGCGCTTTATGGAATTGACTGTAGCGGCTGGAACTTTTACTACTGCAAAGGGTTCCACAGGTGCCACTTTTAGCACAGATGCTTTTTTCGACGGAATCTACGTATTAGAGCGTGCAGACAGCGAACGCGGCGCAAATGGCCCATTCGTCGCGGTTTTAGCCAGTAAGGCCCTCACAGAACTGCAAACGGATTTACGTAACGAAACCAGCAATTCCATATCCTTAATGCAACCAGTTGCAGACATGTTGCAAGCACGTCCGCAAGGCATGGTAGGTTCATTGTTTGGCGTAGATGTTTACAAAACATCTCACATTGATGGTAGCTCCGGACATTTTGACAATCTTATGTGGTCTGCCGGTGCTCTCGGATATGCAGATGGTGCAGTAGGTCAAATTCTTGGTGCAGATGGTCAAGTACAAGCCGGACCCGTAACCGTGGAATTCGTGCGTGACGGTCTGAGCGCGACCACCACGGTACTTGGACACGGGTACCTTGGAATTGCAAAGATAATTGATGCCAAAGGCGTGAAAATTCAATCCGTAGCTTAATTTATTTTGTGCGCAGGGGGTTAGGCTTAATCTCCTGTGCCACGGTAACCCCTTTGCGCACCTTTTAAAATAATAGCATATAAAACAGGAGATGATATGCAGATGACTAATTACGATACAATAGCACAGCCATGGGCAGAGACGCCCAACAGGGTAAAATTGCCAACGTTGGCCAATGCGCCTTGGTTTTATGCTCACCACCCACTATCATGGGACGTAGTAGAATTTAAAAAAGTTGAACACGTTACAAAAAACAAAAAGGTAACGCAAGTAGAAACAACGAAGTTTTTGCTATTGCCAAAGGTTGAGAAAATACCAATGGTGCCAGGCGTTAACAATGTAAGAGATGGTGGGGATTTGGCTTTGATGCGTGGACAAATGCACAAAGAAGGTTGGGTAATTTTAGAACCACAGGACCATAATTATATAAATGTATATCCATGCCGCAATGGTAAATATTTCGCGCCTAGATTTACCAAAATGGAAACTTTAGCAAATCAATTGATACAAACATTTGACCATGAAGAATTTAACGAATGGCGAAAAAACCTAATTGCATCACACAAAATAGCTTTGCCACATGAGCACGTTTGCAGACTAATGCAAATTGAACTAGAGCAAAAAATTAACAACTTGAAAGACACACACCTACCACATATGCAGGTCAAACAGCAAAAAATTAGCAATAGCATTGCCAACTTGAAAGAAGCAATAGAAAACGCCAAACAGGTGCAAAATTATGTCTAAAAATGTAGACCATGCAGCAATGGATAGAGTAGCGCAAAAAATAGTAATACAAGGTCAAAAAACCGGCGCTAAAATTACACATGACCAGGCCAAACGTTTTTTGGCTAAACAACTACAAACCGCAGAAAACAAACGCAAACGAGGCTAAAATGGCAGCTTACACAAGTAAAACAGCTTTTAAAATTCCACGCAGAAAACTAAACCCAGACGGCGTTAACACTGAAACAATATCAACAAATAAAACGCTGACATATGCAGATAGTCAATTCCAAGCAATAACTAATTCTACAAGCGGCTCTGTTAACGTTACACTGCCAGCAGAAGAAGACGGAGCGTTTTTTTGGATACGTTGCCAGGCCGGTTCCTCTGCTCAAATATCAGTTAATAACCCGGCCGCCTCTGGCGTTGTTGCTTTGACACCAGGACAGGCGGCATTAGTGGTTTGTGATACTGCCTGGCAAGTTTTCATCAAGGCATAAAAAATGTCAGATACGCCCTACAGTGCCAATATTCGTTTTTTTGAATTGCTACAAAGAGACAAAGCGCAAACTACCACGCTAAAGATTTATCGTGACGGTGCGCAAGTTGTACCAACGGCAGGCAAATACACTTTGCAAAAACCAAACGGTAAAAATATTGTGTTGGATGCCAGCTGCACAATTGATGTGCATGGTACTTGTAGTCATACAAACACAGCAGGCCAATTGCCCACAACATTAATTTTGGGTGAGGGTTACATGCAATTGTGGACGTTGACAATTGCGGGCGTAGATTACACCTTTCGGCGTATGGCATCGTTAGTATTGCAAAGACTATACCCGGTTATCTCAGATACTGACTTAACCGCAGTATATAGCAACTTGGATGCCACGCGCCCCAGTAGCCTTACAAGCTACCAAAAATACATAGATGATGCGTGGTACACAATTTTGCGCAAGATAAGAGGACAGGGCAAAGGCTTTGAATACCTTGTAACCTCACCAAGTGCATTTTATGAGGCACACAGGCATCTATCTTTGTATTTAATCTTTCGTGATTTTCACAGTTCGTTAGGGCAGGGCTCAAACGGGCGTTTTTTGGATCTTGCCAACGAGCATAACCAAGCTTTCCACATGGAATTTACGACAATAACATTTATCTATGATGAAGATCACGACAATGTACCAGATGATGCAGATACAAGGACACGCGCAACGCCTACAATATTTACAACCCGGCCGGGCACGTATGGGCGTAATCGTTACAGGCGTTTTCGATGAGCGTATCAATATCTACAGTACGGCAAAAGGTTGCTGCACAAATTGCAACGCTGGCAGGCTATCATCAAATTAATTTACCACCGGAATATTTTGGACGCACACAAAACACAATTGCACACAAGGGCTTTGCGGTACAAATAGACCAAATCTCATCCATACCAGATCGCCAACGTTTGCAGGTTGGCATTTATGTTGGCACCGGAATCACTGTAAAATTTGCATATCGTTTGCGACCAATGGACACCTATCCGACAGATTACGACTTAAGCTTTGATGCCGTGCAAGATGTTATTCGCAAAGTGTTGGCATCATATCAAAGTCTAAACATTGGCATAACGCCAGTTTTCAACCAGGCACGCCACCAAATAGGCGACAGCTTAGAGTATATAATTCATGAATTACAATTTATTGTAAGACACACAATTAGCGGAGTATAATAATGGCTTATTCAACAATTCCAAAGGTCCGGCGTGACGGGTCAATAGTATTAAGAGAGCAGGGCGGTACGTCGTTGCAGGTTGCTTTTGAAGAGGGCAATTTTAGCGTTGACGTACCAAAAGATGACCAAACAGTAATAAGAGACAGATCAACAATTGTAACAGTGCGCAGAGGCGATGAACAACCAATTACCGGGTCTTTCTCTTTCTTCTTTCGCGATTTTACCGATAACGAAGCTGGCAGCGTTAGAGACTTCATTAACAAAGAAAACTTTTATTCCGGCAATACATCTACAGGTAGCACCGGCACACCATTTGTAGAATTCTACGCAATTGATATTGACTTTGAAGTGGATGGCACACTTGATGGCAATACCTCAGCCAATCCAAAATTGACACTATCAAAGGCAGTGTGTACATTTTCCCTATCTGAGGGAGATCCAGGCTCATACACTATCAACTTTACTGCATATGGCGGCGTATCTTATACCGCAGGATCATAAAATGCAATTGTTCTTTTGGGGCATGGTTGTTGGTGCAATTATCGCCCCGTTTGCATGGCAGGGCGCAAAGTGGTTATATACCAAATACCTAAAATTGTTAAAGTGATAAATAAACAGGAGATACACGATGCAATTAGATTTAGGCCCATTTGGGCAATATGACACACAAAAACCGACTAGCTTGGCCGTTTGTTTTGAGTTTACATCATTGTGGGCAGGACAAACGGACAGTGCCATTATAGCGCGCCTTTGCGCTGGAGCTATAGGCATTTATCTTGATAAACGTGCAATACTACCAAAATATCGGCCATTTGATCAAAAACCTACGGAGTATGGTCACAAGTGTTTAGACAGGCTTTTAGAGCGTGGTGTGCCGCCAAGATACATATATGATGCAGGCGCGCAATGCCTGGCAGACATGGCCACGCAAATACCAACTGAGGCAGAGGTCAAAGAACAGGCAAATTTTACAGCTTCGGCCCCGGCGGATACTTAGATTTATTAGGCTTGCGAATATCGCAGCACTGGGGCAGGCATCCGCATTGGTTTGCTGGTTTGTCAAAAGAGGTGAAGGTGCAATTGGTTGCAGATCATCGTTTGCGCAATGAGACACAAAAAGAGTATGATAACCGCAAAAAAATGTATAATAATCAGGAGATACAAAAACGCATAGATAGCCAAAGGGCAAAGCATGGCAGTAACAATTAAATCTGACAGAGGCACACTAACCGTATCGGACACATTGGATAAAATGGTCCGTATGGTATTGGACAATTTGGCGCCAAATGTAGAGCAAATCTTGAAAGAAGATTTGACAACCTTAATGCAAACCGCAAAAGAAAATTGGCTGGTGCGTAGCTATACCAACAAAAACGGTACTTTTCAAAGCGAATTCTCGCAAAATAGTGTTGACCAATTCGAGATAACTACGCAAATTGTTGCGATGAGTGGCGCTTTGGGTATCAAAGGCACAATACGGAACAACGCACCATATGCATATGTTATACGCAAATCAGCAAACAGTATTACGCAAAGCGGGCCAAGTGAATTGCCAACAGGTAGCCATTTATGGAGCAAAACAGTGCAAGAGCCATTTGTTGCCAACATCGAAAAAATTAACGCTAAAATTTTAGTCGACTTGAAAAAGTTACAGGAGCAATAATGGCCGATATATCACAAAGCGTAGAAATAAGTTACACGGCCGATATATCAGACCTGACTAAGCAGCTGGAAAGCTTGCCAGGCGTCACAAAAGAAAGCGCCGGCAAGATGGCAAAAGAGTTTTCAAAAGAAATGAAGGAGACAGAAAAAGCCACAAAGCGCGCGGCCTCGTCAAACAGCAAAAGCATGCAAAAAATAAGCAGGGACACAAAAAAGGCAAGCAATCAATTCCGGCAGATGAAAAGGTCCGCCAACGAGATTGGTAGAGGTTTGGGCGATTTGGCAATTATCTTTGGCGATGTCGACAGCCCTCTCGGTGATTTGGTTAACAAAACTGCCATGCTAGGAATTGCCGCAGGTAGTATTTTGCCGGTTTTTGGGCATTTGCGTACTGCCGTTGTTGGCTTGGGTGTAAGCAGTGCAGCTGCTACAGGTGGCTTAACTTTGCTGGCAGGAGTTGCGGCAGGTTTAATTTTTAGCTTTGGCGGAGCAAATGAAGAGTTAGAAAAGCAAAAAAAAGAACTAGCAGAAAATGACAAGGCGTTTAAAAAGTATAATGACCAAATAGAGAAGTCAAAAACCAAAGTGCTGCAATTGGCAAAAGGTGTTTTGACGGCAAGAAATGCAATTGCATCGTTGCGTGATGAGATAGAATTAGAAGCTTTGCGCCTGCGTGCAGAGGTTGACCCAAGCTTATTGCCACAACTGGCACAGCTAGAGGAACAATTAGCATTTAAGGGTATAGAATCAAGAGTAGAGGGCACCTTTGGCAAATTGTCCGATGCCCTAGACAAACAACTAGCCGAACAACAAAAAGCAGTACAAGCGGCAAGATCTGCCGCGTTCACATCTTTGCGCGGCACTACATCTACCTTACAATCAATGGTTGGAATTATTGACCCTTCAGACGTTGATATGATGAGCAAAATAACCGAGCAATTGAAAACGCAAGATCGTATCAAAATAAAAATTGGTCAAAAAACTTTTATGGTTGACGATGACGATTTAGCGAGATCTGGCAGGCTACAAAGCGCCCTTGAAAAATTTGGACAAGAACAAAACAAATTGGAATTGTTGCAACGTAGGCAAAAAGACACGGCAGAAGCACGCGGCGAATTGCAACGTCAAGCCATTATAGGTTTGAAAGAAAATTTTCGGCTTGAAAAAGAAATAGAAAAGAGCAAAGAAAAGCAAGATAAAAGCGATGAAGCGGGCGAGGATACCCAAGAAAGGATAAATAAACTTCTGGAGATACAAAAGGAATTTGAAAAAATATCCGCAGGCATAAACGCAAGTACGCAAACGGCGCTAGAAAAACAATTACAATCTTTGTCAGACCAAGAAGATAAATTAATAGAACTGGTAGAAAAACAACACGAATTACACCAAAATGACTTTGACCTTTTGGACATATCCAAAGAATTAAACATGTTGGCACAACAAAGGGTCGAACTACTAGACCAAGAAAATATCAAAAGCGTAGCACTACAACGTAGTAGCAGATTATCTTTGCTTGAGAAGGAAATTGCACTAACTCAAAATAAGGCAGATTTAGAGGATAAAATTGCAGAACGCCACGCGCTACAACATGAGCAATTGCGCCTGGCATTTTTGATACGCAAAGAGGAATTGCAAAATGCCATTGCTATTGCAGAGCATCACGCAGACGATTTGGTAGCGCAAGATCTCAAAAATAATTTAGCAATAGAAACAAGTATATTCCAGCAAGAAGCAGACGCCCTGCGCCTGGCAAACGTCAAAAAATTACAAGACGAGGAGAAAAAACTTCGAGATATGCAAATGGGTGGCATTGGTTCAGTGATAAGCAATTTGCACAATATGACACAAACAGCCATAAAAGGAAGCGAGGACCAAGCAAATGCAGACATGCAAGCACAGGATAGACTTTTCAGGATGCAACAAGGACTTGCCATTGCCAAAATAGCAATGGACGCGGCAAGCGGTGCGGTAAATGCCTTATCGCAATACGGGCCAATTTTAGGGCCAATTTTAGCGGGTACAATTGCAGCGTCTGCCGGCGTTCAATCTGCTGTTGTGGCATCGCAAAAACCGCCCAGTGCCAGCGCGCACATGGGGCAGGCAATGGCGCCGGATGAAAGGGTAATTCGTGTTTTAACAGGAGAGGCCGTGCTGGATAGGCAAACGGTGCAAAGAGTAGGCGGAGAAGAAGGCGTAAGACGGTTACAAGGCTACCAGTTTTTTGACCCAATAGGCGGTTTAATATTAGTAAATTCATTTAAACATTTTGATAAATACAACAAAAGTGCAAGGCGCATGCGCAGCACTAAGCAAGGTTCAGGGCGGTACTAATGGGTAACAATAACACACCAACAGACATGCGCGGCTTTGTGGTGCCGTGGCCATTCAATTCAGATTATCTTTGGTCAAGCGAATCAACATTTAATCAACAAGGCCCACGCTCCGGCGTAGCAGAAGCACAGGGCAATTATGATTTGGTAATTAAAAGCACTGGCGACATGCAACAAAATGCAGATATAACAGTACAAACACAAAAAGCCGGGCATGTTGGCAAATCAAAATTTGTGTGGAAACATGCAAGTGATACTTTGTTTTATGGGCGTGATGGCGGTAACGTCTTGTCATATTGGGAAATTGTAGAGGCATCGACAAGCAGCACAGATACAAAAGACATTAGCGCAGCTTTGGGGCTGCCTAGTGGTGAGGCATTGGCACTGGTTCGGCGCAGGTTGGTTGGGACAAATTACCAATTATCAGTATTGCGAAGATCATCATCTGGAACATATCAAACAATCAATATCATATCACAAACCAATTCAAAACCAATGCACGGTGGTTTTTGTCTACTACCTGACAATAGCATTTTATTGGCTCATTATGTAGCGGATACGACAACAAACCGCGCGCAAGTAGTTGTGCACAGGTCAACCAATGGCGGCATTGGCTGGACACAAATTAGTACCGAGGCACTACCTGACTTCATCGATATATCTGGCAGCTTTGGCGCAGGCAATGCAGGTTTTGATTTGTCCCGTTTGCGTATTGCGTACGCACAGGGGCAAGTTTTGTTAATGGCTGGATTGCGAAAGCATGATACTTCTACGTCTGCAACAGACATAATCAAACAGTATGCAAGCACAGACAATGGCGGCAGTTTTACTTTGGTAGCGGACACAGATGGCGGCACTGGCTTTTTTAGCTTTGATATTTTGGTGAAAAATGATTTATTTTATCTTACATTTATAGACACACAAACCAGGGCAAGAATATTGCCTTTGTCGCATGCCTTTGTAAGTATTGACATAGTCCGCAGTTATGGTACGACATTCAATATTATTGGTTCAGGTGCCATTAACATTGCTACTTTGGGCAGTGATAAATTTTTCACTGCCGGGCAGATGTCTTGCTGGACAGATGAGGACGGGCGTTTTTTTGCATCAATTGAAGATCTAGACCATAATTTAATGACCATAGCAATATCAGACGACACAGAGAATTTTTTCTTTTTGGCTGGCAATGGTACAAACACAACAAATTTAGAGGACGGCAGATGGTATGCAATAGGCAGCGCAAACACGATGATAACAGCACACGCAGGTTGCAGCGCAAATGGTAGGCAGGTAGTATACCACAACTTCGAATTGCAAGGCAGCACAACCACATATAGCGCATCATTGTGCGCGGCCTACCTTGGCGGATATAGTGGCGTAACAATGCCACAAATCAGTAGCTACCCACAGAGTTATGATTATGCAGGATGGCAATTTACTTGGCTTCCTTTCGACTTGCCAGATGACACAGGACATTACATAACATCCGGCGCAGGTACTGCGACTTTGGGATCTGGCAAAATAACAATAACATCAGCAACTTTGCAAGATAAATTTTATCAATCACCGAACTATTCTGCAAATACCCCGATAATTATACGTGCCCGCTTAAAGCCTCTTGGCTCGCAGGGGTCAATCACAGGCGGTCGAGGTTTTGAGTATCGTTCCGGTACTTATCATGTTGCTGTATACATTGACCAAAACCAACTTGCACTATACGACGTGCACGCATCTGCACAAATTGGCTCGGTGTTTTCTTTCACTGCAAATTCAGAAATAGATATTTTATTTGGCATGGATGACAGCAACGTTTATTTATGGGCAATGGTAGCAAGCAAAATAGAGAAACAATGGGTATTGGTTGCCAATAGTACAACAGTTTCGGCCGGATCTGGTATAGCTAATGCCCGTGTACGCTTTGGCGTTATTTCTGCTTTGGTTATGCACGGAGGCGCATCGTTAGAAACAGAGTGGTACGAATTCCATTATTCAAACGATACATTTACGGGCGACGGCCTGCACAATGGACAGATCAACCCAACACAATTGAAAGGCCGCCTGTATCCTCCTGTTACACAATTTGCATAT
>TARA_R100000654_G_scaffold1389_3_pt1 | contig 10357 bp, 2 predicted proteins | sample TARA_R100000654 | Tara Oceans TARA_R100000654 (sample SAMEA2622473) | marine metagenome | biome: marine biome (ENVO:00000447); feature: surface water layer (ENVO:00002042); material: "saline water (ENVO:00002010), including plankton (ENVO:xxxxxxxx)" | depth 5 m
ACCGTACACAGGACCTAGACTTGCAGGCTTTTCTGATCTAGAACAACAAGCTATGGCACAGGCTCAACAAGGCAGAGGTCTTGGTGGTCTCAGGGGGGCACAAGCATTTACAGCTGCGACAGCAGCAGGGATGCCAGCAGCCGCTGACATATCAACATATATGAATCCATATATGACAAACGTAGCAGATATTGCCGCTAGAGAATTAACACGAAGATCTGAAATGCAACAAGTAGCCAATGAAGCACAAGCCACACAAGCTGGTGCATTTGGTGGTTCAAGAGCAGACATAGTAGAAGCAGAACGTCAAAGAAATTTACAACAAGGTCTTGGTGATATTTATACACAAGCACAGGCTAGAGCTTTTGACACAGCACTAAAAGCAGCACAACAAGATAGACGAACACAATTAGCATCTGGGTTAGGTATGGCACAAACTGCTGCAACTGCAGATGCATTAGAAGCATCTGATATACAAAGACAGTTAGGTATCGGTGGATTACAAAGAGGCATGGATCAATCAATACTAGATTTAGGCTATCAACAATTTGTACAAGAAAGAGATTTTCCAAAAGCCCAACTTGGATTTTACTCTGATATATTACGTGGTGTTCCTACAGGATCAATGACTACCACAACAGGACCAGCTCCGCAACAACCTAGTTTGTTTGGACAAATAGCTGGTGCTGGTATAGGTGCATTGGGAGCAGCAGGTAACTTAGGATTAACATGGGGAGATATAACAGGATTTTTTAGCTAATGGCAACACTAGAAAAACAAGATGACGGTTCAACAATTATTAATCTTACAGATGATTACAATTTACCTGATGATTTATTAAGACAATTAGGGCTACTTAAAAGTTCTCCTGGCGGAGAGATGGAAGATATGTCAATGCCTATGTTTATCTTTCCTAAAGGAACAAATAGAAAAGAAGATTTAGATCCTTCTCGTTTAACTCCAGAACCCGAACTTAAAGATAATCTTTTTGCAAAAATAATGGCAGGTGCTTTGGACAAAACTGATACTGTTAAAGATTTCATAAATAAAAAATTAAACGAAGCCAAAGATAGAAAAGAAAGTGAACTTACTAAAGGAGCTCCTCCAGGTACAGAGCTTGACTTATCTAACATGGATGCTGTAAGACAAATATTAAAAGAATTTGCACAGCCTAAAGGTCCAGCAGGTCCAGGTGGAGAACCTAGAAATAAATTTGGAATACGAGATATATTAGGTTTTGAAAAATCAGGTAAAGATTATTCAGGAACATATGATTCTCCATTAGGTCCAATAACAATTGGAGATGGAGGCAAACCATTAGAAGTAACTATACCAGTAGACTTAAATAAAGAAAAGAAAGATTCTGGTAATAGAGATCTTGCAGAGCAAATGGAAGAAAATGCAAAAAAGCAAACAAAAGTTAAACCAGAAAAACCTGAATCTAAAATGAGTAAGTTCTTGTCTGGTTTAATGGATAAAGATGAATTCTTAATGGACTTAGGTTTAAGTTTAATGCAGGGTGAAGGATTATTCCCTGGTGTTGTTAAAGCAGCTAAAGCACAGAAAGCAGCAGATCAACAAGAAGCTACAACTGAACTTGCTAACTTACTAACTGATGCAACTATAAGAGATAAACTTAAAGGTACTACAGCCGCACGTAATGCTGAAGAATATGCTCTTACTTTTACTAAAGATAAGAAGTCTGATTTATTCGCAAAAAAGTATCAAGAGTATTTAGAGATGGATGCTAATAAAGATTCTGATGATGGTCCAGACATTAGTGATCTAGGAAATATAATGCTGGCAAATGCATATTTAAATAAAGGAGAAGTAGATCCAGCAGTAATAAATAAACTATTAAGTGGTTTGTTACAAGAGTCAAGTGGTCAAGGCGGAGGACCTGAAGTAGAACAAGAATACATAACCGCCAGTTAATTAAAGAGGCGAAAGCTTTTTGAATACACACTAGTGTAAATAGATATGGTAGATTTAAAAGAACTAAGGTCTATAGTAGACCAATACAAAACAGATGATCAGTTAGGACCAACTGGTGTTGTCGGATCTACCCAACCAACTGAAGATCAATTCACATATCATAAAATATCGGAAGATCCTTCCGCTCCAATAATACGAATACCTAAAAGCTTCACACAAGAAGAGAAAGAAGCTTATTTACAATCCCCTAAATTATCTGCAGAATTATTTGCTAAAGGATTTTTATACCAACCTGGTGTAGATAAAAATGTCAGAGCTCCTGCCATAAGAATAGAAGCTCCTACTATGGAGGACAAAGGCGACTTTAAAAGAAACGTAGAGTCTGCCATGAACATATATCCTACAATAGTAGAATCAGCCAAAAATATTTTTGGTGATATAATTAATGACCAAGAGATGATGGAGAATAGCCAAAGAGCTATTAACTTATACAGACAACAAACCGAAGCTAAAAGATTTTTTACAACAGAAGATGGTGAAGTAAAACCTTATGGACAAACTTTAGAAGAAGTATTCCAAGATGAAGACAAACTATCTGCGTTTTTAGATTGGGGTCAAGGGGCACTTGGTAATGCTGTAGTTAGTTGGTTGCCTATGGTTGTGTTAGGCACAGCTGCTGGTTTAGTTGGTGGTGTTCCACTTGCTTTAGGTAGTTTAGGATTTGCTGGTTTTACATATGGTATAGGAGAAATAAGACCAGCTCAATTAGAAAATATGGATGACCCAAATACAGTCAATACTCTTTTAGGGTCAACTGTTTATGGTACAGCAGAAGCATTGCTCGGTGGTCCAAGTAGAATACTCAGAAAAGTTTTAACAAAGAAGTATGGAAAAGAAGTTGCAGATGGAGTCTTCACAAGATTTAGAAAAGGTTTAGTGCAAGCTGCTCCTGCCGAAGGTGTCACAGAAATAATCCAAGAAGGTGTAACACAGTCAGTGCCTGAATGGGATAAAGCAAATACAATAGGAGAAGCTATTGATTTAACAAAGCAAAAACTATCTGATCCAGAAGTTCTTAAACAAATAAGAGAAGCTGGTTATCAAGGAGCTTTTGCTGGTGGTATATTAGGTGGTGGTACTAATGTAGTTTTAGGTAATAGAAACAGGGATGCTTATGAAGCATATAAGAAAAACTTTAAAGATCAAATAGATTTAGGAGAGATAAGTAATAAAGATCCTGACATACAAGACTTTCAAGGTAAAACAGTAACAGTAAAAGATATTAACATTATGCGGGATGCTGATGATAATATTATAAAAGATAAAACAGATAGAGCTGTGACACCTACATACACTGTAGTTGGTACAAAAATAATAGATGGTGAAAAGCATGCTGTCTTATTATCTACAAGGGGCGGTGTAAAAAATCCTGTACATATTGTATCTATGAAGGATGTTCCAAGTGTATTAAATGAATACTCTGAACCTGTTGAAGTTGATAAGACAGAAGAAATTAAAGTCGAAGAAAATGTTCCACAAATAGGTGACGTATATCAAAATGCTCGTGGTGATCAAGTAGTAGTAACAAGCGTCAGCAAAGAAAATGGTGTAATGTATGATGATGCTGCAACCATTAGTCCTGTTACAGGTGATAATCAAATAGTAAAAGGTATGGAGCAGTATGATAGTTTTATAAAATCTTATACAAGAGTTGATCCTAAAAAAGTAAAAGCAAAAAAAGTAACTCTTGGTTCTCCACAAGAAATAGCTAAAGTAAAAAAAGAAATAAAAGAAGTTACTAATTTAATTAGTAAAGAAAAAGATCCAGCAGCTAAAAAGATTTTACAAGAAACTCTTATTGATTTAATTAAACAAAGAGATCGGTTACAACAAACACAATACACAACTCAAACTACAATAGATGAAACAAACAAAACTGTAGAAGAAACTCAAGAATATGTAAAGCACAATGCTAACACAGTTAAAGCTGCAAAGAAAAGATTAACAGAAAGAGGATTCTCAGACGTTGCTAACCTTACAGATGATGACGCAGTAGTTTTAGCAGAAGATAATTTAAATGAAATTAATAGCAAAGAAAGAAATGAATTAACTAAACTAGGTTATTACAATGGTCCTAATGGTGAAGCTAAAATACAAAGCCTAGAAGAAGATATTAAACTAACAGAAGCTAAAGATAAAACTCGTGGTAGAGCTGAGATTGAAAGAATAATAAAAGAGAAGATAGCTTTTGAACCACTAAAAGTTACACAGAACGTACAAGTAGGCGAAACACGCGTGCCCCCTCTGACTAAAGAACAACTAAAGCAACAAGGGTACAGTGTAAAAGATTTTGAATATAAGAGAACTGATTTCCAAAGAGATATGCAAGCCCTTAATTTAGAATTAAGTCAAGCGCAAAATCAAGATGATATAAATTCTATCAATGAAAGAATGAGATATTTAAGATCATTGTACAAAGTGGCTACTCAACCTATTGATCTACGTTATCAAGAACTAATAAGAGCTATACAAAATAGACCTCTTAATTATCTAAATAAACAATTACTAGACGGTTCTTTTTTTAATACACAACAACTACCTAGTTTATTACGTGGTTTAGAGCAACAGATTGAAACAACACAAAATAGAACTAACATATCTCCTGAAGATAAAAGGCAGTCATTAAATTATTTTAATGAACAATTAGATAGTCTTAAACAATTTAAATCTGACATGGATGTATTACAGTTAAGTCTAGGAGTAGATGAGTTAATACCTTTAGATCAATATCTTACATTATCTAGATCTACAAAAGGAATTAGTAAGATAGTAAAAGATGTAAAAGGAACTATACAAAAGAAATATGAAAAAGAAACTACTGAGTTTTGGTCTGCTAAGAATAACAATCCTAGACTACAAAGCGAATTTATAGAAGACTTACCAGGCATAGAACAAAAACTTAAAACAGAATTAGATAGATTAGGTTTAACTGATGTAGACTTAAAAGTATTAGAAGACTTTTTTGTAAATAAAAAGTCTACTAATGGTGCTTATCTAGTTCATTTAAACGTATTAGACGTAGCAGATAGAATGAAGGGCATAGCTATGAAGTTAGCTGGCGGAATGAATTTTGATAAAGCTCTATTGACTACACCACATTCTATACCACAGAATAAAATTATTGTATCAGCTTCTGCAGAAAATCCCATAGCTTTTGAATTAAGACAAGATCCACGTATGTATACTTTGCACCATGAAGTTATGCATTTATTATTTAATAATGGATTTTTTACAGCAGACGAAGTTAAAGTATTAAAAGATGCCGCACAAAACTATTGGCTAAAACAATATGATATAGCAGGATATAAAACATACTCTAAAGAATCTAAAGAAATACAAATAGAAGAAGCTATATCAGAAGCATTTGCTGCATATATGGCTAATAAATATCAGCCTCGTGGTGTTATAGCTTCTTTGTTTTATAGATTAAAAGCATTTTTAAATGCATTAAGTAACGCATTATTTGATACAGGATATACTTCTCCAGAAGCAATATTTAATGCAATAGATTTAGGTAAGATACAGAAAAGAAAATTCAATCAAGAAAGCACTGATCTTGTAGATGCTGCATATAAAAACTCTGCTTATTTATCTGACATGCCTAGAAATAACTTTGATAGATTTTTTGAAGGCTCTAAAGTTAAAGGGGGCACGGATGAGGGAACTCTTGGTGTTGGTCCTTCTGTAACTAACATATACTTAAATACTTTGTTTAACAGTCCTTTCTATAAAAATGCAAGAACAAGAATAATAAATCAAGTAAATTCAAAAGCCACTCCAGAAGCTTTAGACTTAGCTTTACTGTTGGACAATTTATTTTCATACTACAATTTGCTCACTGGAAATCAAAATGGCAAAGGCATACCATCAACAGACGATTTAGTAGAGATGAATAAATTAGTAGCAGATATGCGTGAAATAGCTAAAAGAGTTGACATATTAAATATAACTCCATTTAAGTTTACTGGCAGCCTTAGAGATTTAAATTTTATAGAAAGATTACAAACAGCTTCAATAACTCCATTACAAAGAACTACACTAAGATCTATAATTAATATAGCTAATCTTAATAATCAGTCTCTTACAAAAAAAGGTTTCCCAATGGAAGATATGTCTGCGGAAACAGTACAAGAAGAAAACAGAGTTGATAGAAACATACTAGTAAATGAATTAAACTATGTATTTGCAAATAGATTAGCTAATACACATTTAATACAAGCTAACAGTCCTTTAATAGTTTATCATGGAACAAATAAAAAATTTGATAGATTTTTAGACGCTAAAATAAAAGATTTTAAATACCACTTTGGGTCACAAACTGCTGCTCTAAACAGAGCAGAACTTAAAGCTAAAATAAGTGGTCAAGTTATAGTAATGCCATTTTATTTAAATATTAAAAATCCTTTAATAATGAGAGACTTAGGTGGTTGGGATGCCAGATCTATACTTAGAGCTTTAACTAATGATGGTGATGTTAGGGGAGCTAGATTGTTTAAAGACAGAGGAACAGGTCTAACATTTCATACAATAAAAAAAGAAACTGGAGCCACTATGAGGCAAGCTTTATTCGGTGATACAGTTGATGTAATAAACCAATTAATATTTACAGCACAAGAGGCTAAAAGTATAGAAGCCAAAATGGATAAAATTTATAACAAGCGTTATGATAAAGCCAACAAAGAAATAAATAAAATGTTAGCTGCTAATCCTAATTTATTAGCTAATACGTTTACTAGAATTGATGCTGATAGTAAGGCTAATTCAATAAGAGATAAAGCTGAAGAAGAGATAAATAAAAAATCAGATGAGATAATTATAAAAGCTATAAAAGATAAGGGCTATGATGGTATTGCTTATTTAAATTCTACAGAGATAGGTGATCTGGATGTAGCGCCACATTATTCTTATATTGCTTTTGACGCTAATCAAATAAAACATGCTACTGAAAATTCTGGTGACTATGATGTAAGCTCTCCTATGTTTAGACGCTCAGATAAATATGATCCAGATCCATCAGAAGTAAATCAAGATCAACCACCAAAATATACTAGACAAGGTTTTAGACAGCAAGAAGCTGCCATGAATAAACTTATTAAAGATGATGAAAAACTATTAGATCCAAACGACAAGTCTGATGAAGAAACTAAAACAAAAAGATTTGGAAACTTTAATAGAATTATGTCACATGCTAGAATATGGGCACAGCAGTTTCCTGTATTTACTCCACTGTTCAATACTGTTAGACGTAAACAAGAATTTGCACAAACATTAAATACAAATGCTGTAAATAAGTTAAGTGAAAACTTTATTCCTTTAATGAGAGACAGAGAGGCTGCTAACTCACTTACAAAAGCTCTGGAAATATCACAACAAGTTCCTGGAAGATATAGACCAGATGAGCAAGGAAGAATAATCTTTGTTGCTAGAGAGAATGGTAGAGGAGCAGGTAGTACAGTTAAAGCAGGTGATACTGTGATATTAACAGGACAAGCTGCACAAGCTTATTTAGATGTGCAAGAACAAATACAAATACAACACAAAGAAATTATGCGCGGGTTGCTAGCTAACGAGAACGTTAGTAATATCATAAAAGAAGCTGTATCTATATTAAGAAATAACAGAGGAGACTTATCAGATAATCCTATTTTAAATTTAACAGATGATCAGTTAGAAAGCATAGAATATAACGATTTACGTTTTATAGTTAATGAGTTATCAAATCCTGCAACTTATTTACAACCTAGTGGATTATACAGTAAAGATTTGTTTAACAAGGTAGCATCTATAGTAAGTAAAACAGAAGTTAAAAGAGACGCATTGGGAAATCCTGTAAGTGCTGACCGAACATCAGCAGGATTGTCAGGTATTTTACAAGAACTTGGTCAATATAATAGATTTAAACAAAATGACTACGTACCTCTTCAGAGATATGGTAACTTTTTTATAGCGGTAAAAGATGACAATGATAACCTTTTGGAATATAGAATGTTTAATAAAGGAAAATTTGGAACTAAATTTTTAGATGAAGAAAAAGAAGTTAGACAACAATTAACTCAAAAATATCCGAACATAAATATAGCTGCAATACCAACAGAAGCTGTTACAATTAATAATCTAAGAAGATCTGTTAATGCAGACTTACAAACTTTAGATTCTATATCACAATTCTTATCAGATATAAATGCTAATCATTATGTAGATTTACGTAAAGAACTTAACACATTAGTTAACAAAAAATTTGGTGCGGATATTAGAGGGTATAGTATATTTTTAAAACCTAGAAAAGAACAGGCAGGTGTTGCTGGATTTAGTACAGATTTTGGTAGAGCTATTAGTCAATATATAGCTACATCTTCAGAATTTGCAGCACAAAATAGATTTAAAAGTACAGAAGTTAGATTAAAAAATACTATAGAAAACCAATCTAAAAACGAGACACTAAAAAGAGCAGTGGATTCTTGGTATGGTTACACAGATGATCCTAAACAAGAGTGGGCTAGACTAAGACGTGCTGGCTTTTGGTGGTTCTTAGGTGGTAATATATCTTCTGCTCTTTTACAAACAGTAACTATACTACAATTCTCGGGTCCGTGGTTGTCAGAATTTTCTAATACACCAAGAGTTTTACAGGAACTTACAAGATCGGTTAATGATGTAAGAAAAATGATGATATTTAAAAATAGAAAATTCCAAGATGTGTTTATGAATTTTAATGAAGCTCCTACAGATATACAAGGAATGAAAGAAGACTACTTAAAAGATGTTGCAAGTGGTTTAATAAAACAAGGAGCTGCTCTAAAAGAAGCAGCGATGCCTGTAGATACAGCTAGCTATAGATCTAGGAGTGTGGCAAGAAATACTTTACGAATATTAGAAAACACTGTTATGGGTGGGTTGTTCAATACATTTGAAACTATGTCGCGTTCTTCTGTATATTTTGCTACATATAGGCTAGCACAAGATATTAAGTTTAGAGAAAAAGTTGCAGATTTTTTAAGAGATGATGCTAACTTCCAAGAAAATGTTAGATTGAACAAAGGGGAAGTAACTCCTAGAATGATTGCTCAGCATTTAATTGATGAAACATTTGGATTGTATGGTAAAATAAACAGACCTAGTTGGGCTAAAGGAATACTTTCTGTTGTGTTCTTATTTAATACTTATATATCACAGATGTTTAGTTTAATGTACAGAATGGCTACACATAGGGGAGGTAAAAGAAAATTAGTAGGACAAAAAATACTAGCTAAACAATTAGCTATGATCATGGCAACAGGTGGTATATTTGCATTGCCTTTTGCAGACGATGCTACATGGTTGGCTGAGTCTGTATATAATATATTTACAGGCATGCGTATGAATGTCAGACAAGAGTATAGAAGATTTATGAATGAACACGGCTTTGATGCAGGTTTAATAGAGGCTTTTGAAAATGGTTTAATAAATAAATTATTTGATGCAGACTTATCTCGAAGAGTTAGATTTAATTTTCCAGGTGGTACACAAGCAAAAGCTCTTCTCGATATTGGAGGATTTTCTTCTGGTGGTAGAGTAGAAGAGATAGGTGGTGCTGTAGGTACAATGATATTTGGAAATTCTAGAGGTATAATAAACGACATAGCAGAAGAAGGTGAGTTAAATTCAGAACTATTTGGCAAGATAATTAAAAGAGCAACTCCTACTTTTATTAAAAACTTTTCAGCAGCTTTAGATTACTTAAATGGTGGTTCTGTATACACCTCTAAAGGTACAACTTTAATAGAAGATCCTACATTATATCAAGCTTTTATGAAAAGCATAGGTTTTAATCCTACAGAAGTTAGTAGAAAACAAGAACTACTTTACTTAGAAAAATTAAATGGTGGTGTTACTGCAGACGCTAGAAAAAGATTTAATAATAGAATAACTAATTCATATAGAAGATATTTAATAGCTATCAGAGAAGGTGATGTGGAAGAACAGATAGAACAACAAGAAAGATTAGCAGAGATATTAGCAGATATAGTTAAGTTTAATTACGGATTATCATTAACAAAACCAGGACTAATATATACTCCAGATACTTGGTCTTTATTTAAAGAAGCTGTCAAAGATATCAGCACTGAGTACAGAATTAGTCAAGGCTCTGCTTACGAAATATATTCTAACCTATACGATTATCAAGCGGCAGGCTATCCATTATTTAACAAAGCCAAGTAACCCACTCTTTAGACTTAGAACCCTTGGGTTCATCAACTACCACAGGAACTTGGAATGTCACTCCATATTCTGGATGTGTAAACCATAGCGCTTGTTGTGGTCGCTCTGATGTAAATCTATTTGAGTAAGCATACTCGTCATATCCTTTAGTAGATCCATTAAC
>TARA_R100000654_G_scaffold17747_1_pt1 | contig 10357 bp, 11 predicted proteins | sample TARA_R100000654 | Tara Oceans TARA_R100000654 (sample SAMEA2622473) | marine metagenome | biome: marine biome (ENVO:00000447); feature: surface water layer (ENVO:00002042); material: "saline water (ENVO:00002010), including plankton (ENVO:xxxxxxxx)" | depth 5 m
ACACCCAAGATGATGGCATTTGCTCGGCACGTTGCCGCCGGGAATACTTACGCTGAAAGCTATAGGATGGCATACGATAGTAAGGGTAAGGCAGAGACCGCGCAGCAGGAAGCTTCGAGACTCATGAGTGACCCCCAGATTTCAGCAAGGGTACAGGTGTTAATTAAGGCGCGAGAGGATGCTTTGATACGCTCTAGTGTGAGCGATAAGGAACGGGTCACGAGTAAGCTAAGAGCATGGTTAGAAACTAACGTTGATCCCACGACTGGACAGGAACCCTCACCGGCTCAGTTACAGGCAGCTAACCTACTTGGAAAAACAATAGCGTTATTTACTGACAAGCTAGAAACGAGCGAACAGAAATCAACCGATCAGATCAGCGCAGAAATAGAACAGCGAATAGCAAACTTACTAGAAGACGATCAAAAAGAACTTCACTAAATCCATTGCAGCTAAGATTATTTGTTGGTTGTGCGCCTATAGTTATGTGTTAGTTGCAGCTAAGTAAATCTGTTGGGGGTGCTCCTAAGTAAAACTGTTAGGAAGAATGATAGTAGACAAGATGACCCCCACCCCCCTGTACGTGCGCGGCGTACATATATACATATACATAGTAAAACGCTCAAAAAATCACTATTTTTTCTAACTAACCACCTAACAACCCACAACCCACCCCTTTTTTTCTAGGTAAATGCCCTAGGAATCCTACCCCCAAAAAAAATTTCTAAAAAAATTTGACATACTTTGTCAAGACCATCAGTATGGTAAAATCACTAAAGTTGACTAGAGAACATTCTCATTGAGAACACTCCAGTTGATGACTTTCTAGATGCCCTTTAGATGACGGGCATCTGGTGATTATCCTAAGCTAGAACGTTCTATACTAGGAGTGTTCTATGAGATCTTATGAGTCTTTCAGATAAAATAGATCCTGATCTTTTAAAGAGTCTTCCATCTCTCCCGTTGGAGGAGCAGAGAGAGATCCTTGATCTGCTGGATCAATATGAATCAGCGGAGAAGCGTGAGAAGTCTATTGAGACTTTCATGGGGTTTGTTAAATCTGTGTGGCCCGCTTTTATAGAGGGTAGGCACCATAAGATCATGGCTAATGCGTTTCAGCGTGTAGCCGATGGTGAGTTGAAGCGGCTGATCATAAATATGCCACCGAGACATACCAAATCTGAGTTTGCATCCTTTCTGCTCCCTTCTTGGTTCTTGGGTAAATACCCGGAGAAGAAGATTATCCAGACAGCCCACACTGCCGAGTTGTCGGTTGGTTTTGGTAGGAAAGTTCGTAACCTCGTAGATAGTGGTGATTTCAAGAATATATTTCCATCCGTGGCTTTACGATCTGATTCAAAAGCTGCCGGACGCTGGAGTACAAATCAGGGCGGTGAATACTTCGCTATAGGCGTGGGGGGAGCTGTTACTGGTAAAGGTGCTGACTTGCTGATCATTGATGATCCGCATTCCGAACAGGAAGGTCAGAGTGCCGATCCATCCGTCTTTGATAGAGTTTACGAATGGTATACTTCTGGGCCTCGTCAACGGCTTCAGCCGGGAGGGGCGATCATCGTGGTAATGACTCGATGGCACAAACGTGATTTGACTGGACAGATCATAAAATCATCCGTTCAACGGTCTGGCACCGATGAATGGGAGGTGATTGAATTTCCAGCCATCATGCCGTCAGGTAAGTCTTTATGGCCTGAGTTCTGGCCTTTGGATGAACTTGAATCGTTGAGAAATGAACTGCCAGCTCCCAAATGGAACGCCCAGTACCAGCAGAACCCTACGTCAGAAGAGGGTGCGCTGGTGAAAAGGGAGTGGTGGAAGGAGTGGGAACAAGACACGCCACCCCCTTGTGAGTTCGTTATACAGTCTTGGGATACGGCGTTTTTAAAAACACAACGCTCAGACTATTCCGCTTGCACCACATGGGGGGTGTTTTATATACCCGATGATGATGGAGTCACGCAAGCAAATATTATTCTTTTGGATGCGCTCAAGGAAAGATTGGAGTTTCCAGAGCTAAAAAGAAAAGCACAGGAATACTATGATTACTGGCTTCCAGACGCTTGCATAGTTGAAGCGAAGGCTGCTGGCACACCCCTGATATTTGAGCTTAGAGCTATGGGGATACCTGTCGCGGAATACACCCCGTCAAGGGGAAATGACAAAATAGCTAGGGTTAACGCAGTTGCGGATCTATTTGCATCTGGTACTGTGTGGAAACCAAACACAAGATTTGCAGAAGAAGTGGTAGAGGAGTTCGCGGCTTTTCCGGCAGGAGAGCACGATGACCTTGTGGACTCCTCCACCCAAGCCTTGTTGAGATTTCGGCAAGGTGGTTTTTTAAGGTTGAAAAGTGATGAAGAGGAAGAGCCTTTCTATCCAAAGAAGGCCAGCTACTACTAATGGCATATTTGCAAAGTAACATCCCGTATTTCAAATGCTGGGTAAGAAAAGAATACACACATAATCACACCAAATATCATGGTGAGTTTCTTCATGCGATGGCAATAGCTGTCACAACAATGCCTTGTCGCAGTTTAAGCTTTCAGGTGATCTTCACCGGCGCAGAAACTTATGATGATGAAAACGAGCCTAATGTTCATGGCGGTGCTATGTGGGCAAGAATGCCGATCACTGGGTTAGTGGGCGATACATCGTTTGATGAATGGCCTACACCTATGCCTACATGGGCTGCACAGCCTTGGGATTGTAGCTCTAGGGATCACAGTGTTTATGTTCTTGATCGGGCAACGCCGACACCTTGGCTTGCAAAGATAGATGGTGAGTTCTATCCGGCGAAATATTATTTCACCGTGGACTACACCGACAATGAAATAGCGGATGATCCTGCTCAACACAAGCAGTCTCATGTGCTGGAATTGCTGGATGCCGGTCAATGGACTGGCAATATCGTGGCACTCCCCAACAACAGGGTGAGAGTCACTCACCCAGCGTGGTTTGAAACAGGGGAGGGTGCGCCTGACTTCAGGCCATCCCAACACATCCATTACAGTAAGTCAGACCTTGATTACACATTAGATGTCAATCAGGTGTTTGATAATCTATATGCAGGAGACTCTGATGAGGAAGAAGACTAAGGGATACGCCAAAGGCAAGAAGACCAAGATGGGGATGGCTGGTGGCAGGAAGACGAAAATGGGTATGGCCGGTGGTAGAAAAACCAAGATGGGCATGGCCGGAGGTCGCAAGACTAAGATGGGAATGGCCGGTGGTCGTAGAACCAAAATGGGTATGGCTGGAGGCAAGAGTGCCAAGAAACTACCTATGGTTGAAAAAGATGGAGAAATGGTTCCGTTTTTCTTGCTGATAACGAAGGAAAGATGGCTGCTGGTAGAATGGTTCCTAAGACTAAGGGCTATTTCAAAGGCGGCAGGACTATGAAGTCCAAGATGTCTACCAAAGGTGGTAAGCGCGGAGGTGCATAAACATGGCTAAAGGAGCAGACGCCACAAAAAAGAAAAACGGCAAAAAAGATATTTCTAGAAAGGAATATAGAAAGAGATTTGGTGCCGCACTCAGCAAGGATTATACTCCAGAGGAGATTGCTGCCGAGCTTGATCGTAGAAAGAAAAATCCTTTTTATCTAGCTAAAGATCTTTTTATTGATGCTCCTAGAGATGTTATTGGCTCTGCTTATGAAAAAGAAGGGTTTCGCGCTCTTATTCCGGGTATGGGATCAAACAGAAACATATCTCCAGAGGCTAGGGCAAAAGAAATAAGAACCGCAACCAGAAAAAGGCTTGCCAGAGAAAAGAAGGAACAAGAGCAAAGAAGAAAAGATACCGCTAGATTGAAAGCCAATCCCAGTCTAATCAAGGGTGGTGCTCGTATGTATAGCGCAGGAGGGAAGACTACAATAGCTAGAGGTTCTGGTGCTGCTAGGCCACAAATGTTTAGGAAAAATGGTTAAACATGGCTGAACGCAAAAAGACAAAGAAAAAACGCAGTGTTGTTAGAGAGCTTGGCAAAGCTTACGCAAGTGTTCCTAAGCAAGTTGGAAAAACAGCAAAGCGTTATGCGAAAAACTTTTACGAAGGCGTTGTAAAAGAAGCTCCTGATATGATCAGGGAGTTGCCTAGAGACATAGCAAATATTCCGCAAGTGCAGGAGGCTGCAAAAATAATAAGAGACCCTTTTCTTATAGAAAAAGACATTGAAAGAATGGGCGGTAAATATAAAGTCCCTAAAGGCAAGATGGGTGGTGGTAGAGGAAAAGCCAGAGTTGCAAGGAATATGAAAGAAGGCGGTGAAGCGACAATCGCTAGAGGTTCTGGTGCTGCTAGACCGCAAGTATTCAGGAAGAATGGCTAAATGGCTATAGATCGCCCTCTCGCCACTCCAGTCCCTGTCGCCCCTATGGGTGACGATATGGAGGGCGCGATAGAAATAGAGATCGTGAATCCTGAGTCAGTCTCTGTTGAGGCTGGCGGCGAAACTCTTATGGAGTTTGATGAGGATGGCTTAGAGGGGATTATCCCTCATGATGCCAACCTTGCAGAATACATAGAGGATAGGGATCTCGATATTCTGTCTTCAGAGCTAATCGGATATTTCAGATCAGATAAAGAGAGCCGATCAGACTGGGAGCGATCTTACATAGAGGGCTTGGATCTTCTTGGCCTGAAGCATGAAGAGAGATCTATGCCGTGGGATGGTGCTTGTGGTGTATTCCATCCGCTACTCACAGAGTCTGTTATACGATTCCAATCACAAGCAATACAAGAGATATTCCCTGCATCCGGCCCAGTCAAAACTTCTGTGGTCGGAAAGATTGATGATGAAAAGCAAAAGCAAGCAAACAGGGTTCAGGATTATCTGAATTACTTGCTGACTGAAAAGATGACCGAATACAGATCGGAGACAGAAAGGATGCTTTTCTCTCTCCCCCTTGCTGGTTCTGCGTTTAGAAAGGTGTATTACGATCCCAACATGGGACGGCCTTGCAGTATGTTTGTGCCAGCAGAGGATTTTGTGGTGAGTTACGGGGCTTCTGATCTGGAAACCTGTGAACGTGCTACGCATATCATGAAGAAGTCTCCTAATGATGTCAGGAAGCTTCAGGTATCAGGGTTCTATCTTGACGTAGACTTATCCACAGCTTCATCTGCTGGATCGGATGATCGCGTAAAAGACAAGTATGACGAGCTGACTGGCGATAGCAGTAGCTACGAAACAGATAGCCGATACACGATTTTAGAAATGATGGTGGATTTAGACCTTCCGGGGTTTGAAGATACCTTCAGAGGCGAAGAAACCGGCATACAACTGCCCTACATAGTCAGTATAGAGCTGTCATCTAGGTCTATTCTGGCGATCAGACGCAACTATTACGAGGATGATCCTCAAAAGATGAAGCGTCAGCACTATGTTCACTACCAGTATATGCCCGGATTGGGGTTTTATGGGTTTGGTTTGATCCACATGATCGGTGGATTGGCTAAATCTGCCACCTCACTACTCCGACAACTGGTGGATTCTGGCACCTTGGCTAACTTACCGGGTGGTTTGAAGGCTAGAGGGCTAAGAATTAAGGGTGATGACACTCCAATCATGCCCGGAGAGTTCAGGGACGTAGATGTTCCGGGTGGAACCATACGAGATAACATCAGTTTCTTGCCATACAAAGAGCCTAGCAGCGTTTTATACCAGTTGATGGGCGATATTGTGGAAGAGGGACGGCGTTTTGCCTCTGCTGCTGACGTAAAAGTGGCAGATATGAACGCAGAAGCTCCTGTTGGCACTACTTTAGCCATCTTAGAGCGGTCTATGAAGGTAATGAGTGCGGTTCAGGCGCGATTACACGCTTCTATGAGGGCAGAATTACGGCTTTTATCCAATATCGTGAAGGATTTTGGCCCAGAAGCCTATCCATACGAGGAAGAAGGCCAAGAATTGACTCAACAGGACTTTGATAGCCGTGTTGATGTCATTCCTGTAAGCGATCCTAACGCCGGAACGATGGCTCAACGCATTATGCAGTACCAAGCGGCCCTACAACTGGCTGCACAAGCCCCTGAAATGTACGATATGCCGTTATTGCACCGTCAGATGCTTGAAATACTGAATATTCGTGATGCAGATAGGATTGTTCCGCTAGAAGATGAGATACCGCCGACTGATCCAGTGTCTGAGAACATGGAGATCATGAATGGCAAGCCGGTAAGGGCTTATATCTACCAAGATCACGATGCACACATCAAAGTGCATATGTCTTTTGTTCAAGATCCTACGATTCTGGAGATCATGAGCAAGAGTCCGAATGCTCAGAAGGCATTCAACGCTATGGCGGCTCACATACAGGAGCACCTAGCATTTAAGTACAGATTAGAGATCGAGAAAGAGCTGGGTGTACAGTTACCACCACCCGGAGAACCTCTACCAGAAGATATAGAGCTTCGTATATCAAGATTGGTTGCTGTAGCAGCAGAGCAGTTGCTAGGCAAGAATCAGCAAATGCAGCAAGCTAAGATGGCGCAGCAGCAAATGCAAGATCCTGTAATTCAGATGCAACAAAGAGAGTTACAAATCAAAGAGTTAGAAGCTCAAACTAAAGCACAAGCTGAAATGGCTAAGATTAATCTGGATATGCAGAAAGCGGTTGATAAATCTCAGCTTGAAAGAGAAAAACTAAATCTTCAGGAGAGAACGGAGGAAGCCAAGATTGCAGTCCGTCTAGCTGAAGACAATGCTCGTAACGATACCGAAAACCGAAGAATATCCTCAAAAGAACAGATAGAGGGTTTGAAGATCGGCAAGGATATAGCAGAGGATTTATTGAGTGAGTAGAGCCTCAGATAACGTATTGGAGTATCTGAGAAAAGCCATTAGAGAGCAGATGAACGAGTATACCGATCACGTTGCTGGCGGTGCTTGCAAAGAATATAGTGAATACACCAAAAGCTGTGGCATCATAGAAGGATTAGCTATAGCTGAAAGGGAACTCCTAGACCTCCAAAAGAGGATAGAGGAGGACTGAATCTCCGCATAAGGCGGTGCAACGCGACTCTGGACGCGATTTTCCAGTGCAGGAGAAACTAATGAGTCAGTCATTAGCGAAAAACGAGGAAAAGCTTCCCTCTGAGGAGGACGAAGCTACCCGCAAAGCTAAACAGCTACCCCAGCCTAGAGGATATAAAATCCTGATTGCGCTGCCAGAGCCTGATGCAAAGACAGAAGGCGGCATACTAAAAGCCACCGAAACGCTGCACAACGAAGAAATAGGATCTATTGTTGGCATGGTTCTAGAACTAGGGCCGGATTGCTACAAAGATTCACAGCGATTCCCTTCTGGGCCGTCATGCAAAGAAGGCGACTGGATATTGATGAGATCTTACTCAGGAACCCGATTTAAGGTTCATGGCAAAGAGTTTCGTTTAATCAACGACGATAGCGTAGAAGCAGTTGTTGAAGATCCAAGGGGGATAGTTAAGGTATGAGTGAAGCGCAAGAAAACATGGAGTTTGAAGAAACGTCAGCAGAAGATAAATTCTTTGGCGTAAAAAACACCATAGGCAAAAAACAGGACGATCAGGAAGAAACAGAATCATCTGCTGAGTTTGAGGTGGAGCTGATTGATGATCGCCCGGAAGAAGATCGCAGACCACCTAAAGTTGAGCCAGAAAGCGAAGAGTCTGAAGAAGATGAAGAGCTTTCAGGGTACAGCGAGAAGGTTCAGAAGCGAATCAACAAACTCAAGTATGAGCAGCATGAGGAGCGCAGAAGGCGAGAAGAAGCCGAAAAGATGCGCGAAGAGGCCGTTCTGTATGCTCAGAATGTTCTGAATCAAAACAAAGAGTATGAATCGCTGATTAACAAAGGTGAGGCTGCTCTGGTTGGTCAGATCAAGCAAAAGGCTCAGTTAGCGTTAGAAGCCGCTAAGACCTCTTACAAGAGGGCTTATGAAGAAGGCAACACAGATGGGATTGTGTCAGCACAAGAGACTCTGAATCGAGCGCAGTCTGAGTTCATGGAAGCTGAGAAGTATGAGAATAATCTTGCAAGGCAGCAAGAGACAATGGCTCAACAACCTCAACCTCAACAACAGCCTCAACAACAATATGTTCCTCAACAGCCTCAACAGCCTCAAAGGGTTATACAGCCGGAGGCGAAAGCATGGTCAGAGCAGAATCCTTGGTTCATGCAACCGGGATACGAAAAGATGACCAGCTTGGCTCTTGGTATACATGAGGAACTAAAAAAGCCTGAATCTGGAGTGATTGTAAACTCTCAGGAGTATTACAACATTGTTGATGCAGAGCTAAGACAAAGATTTCCAGAACACGATTGGCCGGGAAAAAGCGATACAGATGGGCGTAACGCACCTGTGACGGTCAATCAACCCTCGACGGTGGTGGCACCACAAGTTAGAAATAACGGAGCCAAACCGCGCAAAGTACAGCTCGCGCCCAGCCAACGCGCCCTCGCCAAGCGACTTGGACTTACCAATGAACAGTATGCAGCACAACTCTTGAAGGAGGGTAGAACATGACTGAAGAGCGCACACCAAGAACTAACGAAACGCGAGAAGCGTCTACTAGACCAAATGACTCATGGGTTCCAGCATCTATACTGCCTGATCCAGAACCACAAGACGGTTATGTTTTCAGGTGGATAAAGACTAAGGTTCTCGGAGAGTCTGATAACGTCCATGTATCAAAGATGTTTAGAGAAGGATGGCAACCTGTGAAAGCAGAAGATCATCCAGAGCTACAACTAACTTCAGATATTGGAAGTCAGTTTGAGGGGAATATAGAAGTAGGTGGCTTGCTTTTATGCAAAGCACCAGAAGAAAAAATGAAGGCTAGAGAGCGTCATTTTGATCAACTAGCTTCCCAGCAAATGCAATCAGTAGACAACAACTTCCTGCGAGAAAATGATCCTCGTATGCCTCTCTTACAACCAGAGAGAAGCTCACGGGTATCTTCATTTGGCAAGGACTGATCTCTGGCAAGGGGTTAGTCGTTAACTAAGGAGAAGCCTTATGGCTACTGTTGCAACCCCTATGGGTGCAGAACCAGTTAATACGCTAAGTGCTAGTGGCTCTTTCACGGGTAAAGTTCGGCACATTAAAATAGCGTCTGGTTACGGCACAGGAATTTTCTATGGTGACTTTGTTAAGCTTGTTAACACTGGCACAGTGGAAAAAGACACAGGCACTTCCACTCTTACACCAGTAGGTGTATTTGTAGGGTGCTCTTACACTGATCCGGGTACGAATCAGTTAACTTTCAACCAGCAATTCCCAGCAAGCACTGCTGCTGATGACATCGTGGCTTATGTCGTTGATGATCCAAATGTAGTTATGCAGATGCAATCGTCTGGTGTTCTGTCTCAAACAGAGCTAGGCAACAACATCGCTGTGGTACAGACTGGTGGATCTACTTCAATCGGACGTAGCAAAAACTCTCTAGGAGACACTGGAGCTACGACTAACACGCTTCCGATGCGAATCATTGAGTTCGTTGACGGGCCAAGCAGCACAGTTGGTGATGCGTTTACTGACGCTCTCGTTTTCTTTAACGTGGGCCACCAGTACACAAACACCACTGGCGTATAAGGGGGATTAAGACATGGCAATTTCTAGAGCGCAAATGCTTAAAGAACTCCTGCCGGGGCTTAATGCTCTTTTTGGTTTGGAGTATGAAAAGTACGAGGATGAGCACACTCTCATTTATGAGACAGAAAGCTCAGATCGTAGTTTTGAAGAAGAGGTCAAGCTGTCAGGTTTTGGAGCAGCCCCTGTCAAACAGGAAGGCTCTGCAATATCTTACGATTCAGCTCAAGAAAGCTTCACAGCTCGATATAATCACGAAACCATTGCGATGGGATTTGCGATTACAGAAGAGGCGATGGAAGATAACTTGTATGACTCACTGTCTGCACGTTACACCAAGGCTCTTGCACGAGCGATGGCTTACACTAAGCAAGTCAAAGCAGCTAACCTTTTGAACAACGGTTTCAACACGTTCCAGTCTGGGGATGGAGTTTCGTTGTTTAACGCATCTCACCCGCTTGTGAATGGTGGTACGAATGCAAACCGGCCTTCTGTGGCTGCGGATTTGAATGAAACGTCACTGGAAAATGCAATCATTGAGATTGCTGCTTTTACGGATGAGAGGGGTCTTTTGATCGCTGCTCGTCCTACGTCACTGATCGTTCCTCCAGCTTTGATGTTTACGGCAGATCGGCTGTTAGAGACCACACAAAGGACTGCTACGGCTGATAACGACATCAATGCTATCCGCAACATGGGAGCAATCCCCGGCGGTTATGCAGTCAATCACTACCTGACTGACACCAACGCTTTCTTCTTGATGACAGA
>TARA_R100000654_G_scaffold43152_3_pt1 | contig 10355 bp, 5 predicted proteins | sample TARA_R100000654 | Tara Oceans TARA_R100000654 (sample SAMEA2622473) | marine metagenome | biome: marine biome (ENVO:00000447); feature: surface water layer (ENVO:00002042); material: "saline water (ENVO:00002010), including plankton (ENVO:xxxxxxxx)" | depth 5 m
AAATTCTAAGCCTGCTTGTATTAATTGTGGAGGTATTGTCATTTTATTTATTTTTTAAGATGATTTAACTACTTTAGTCGCTACAGTGAATAACTCTTTAGGTCCACCTACTTCTGTCACGTTATCAGTAGCTATCGTAATTGTAGAATAAAAACCTTTTATACCACTCATGTCTGAACCTGAAATAATTTCGCCTGGTCTTACTGGATAATAAGGTGGATCATTTGGAGGTCCAAGAGTTGGATCATTCTGTGTTATTTTTTGAACTAAATTAGCTACGTATCTATTTTCTTTTCTATCAAAGCCAGCGTGTATAATAGTATCTACGGCTGGATCCGCGTTTAATCCTGTTTTACTAGGATCATTTAATTCATACTGTCCTTCTATATAACTATAAACAACATTTGTTTGATCAGTAAATTCTTCCCAAACGTTGTTTACTAAATCTTTTCCTTCTTCATCACTAAGTATATTTGCTATATACCAACCACTAGATCCTTCATAGGAAATAGTTTGGAAAACTTTACTATGAGAAGGTTCACCATTTGCAAAGAAAGTTATAGCTGAAGGAAGAACACCTTGACCATAAAAGTCTCCTCTACCAACAGTGTCATTATACTGCTGCCATAATTTGTATCTTCTGTTATCTGGACCAATAGTATAAAACTTATTTTCTAAACTAACAGCTTGCCAAGGTTTATAAGTATATCTACTTACCCAACCATTTATAGACTCGTCAAAGCCAATTGTTTGATAATCATCTAAACCTTCTAAATTAATTTGGTTTTTAGTTGCTGGATTTTTTTGTAAAGAAACCGTATACTGTTTTCCATATATATCATAAGCACCTAAAATTCTACCTTTTATTTTAGTTTGAAAATAACAAGTACTAGGTACCGCAACTTTAGATCCTCCAACAGTTGGCCAACCTCTCAAGTGAACACGCCAGCCACCAGTAACTTCTACTACGTTTATAACATAAGGTCTATCATCTCCAGAATAATTATCAAATCTAGCTAAACCACCAAGTGGCGGAGCATTAACAAGTTGTGAAGAACCGGTTACAAATATATATTCTCCAGTTAAACTTCCACCAGATCCAAATGTAGTATAATTATTAGTACTATCTAATCTCATTTCGTCAGTTACAAGCTCTAATTCATCTCTAAAATAATCTTTCATGCCATACTCAGAGATTTCTGTTAAACCGTCTCTAGATAGTCTCATAACAGCACTACGATCTTTATCTACAAAGTATTTTTGAAAGCCAAACCTAGCAAATGATTCTGGGTTTCTACTTATACCATACTCACCTAAATAAGGAACTACTTGACCTATTACCTCTGTCTCTGTAGAAACTGGAGTTCCAGATCCTTCTGCTGAGTATATAGCGTCTTTATCGATTAAAGCATAACTAGTTTTATTTTCTTGCATTATCAACAAGTTAGTATCATCAGCAGATAAGTACTGTATAGAATTATAAGCTGGATCCACTGATTTAGTTATACTTTCTCCAATTGAAAAAACATTTGTTTCATTAAAGTTAGTTAAACTATTTAGTGGACCAGAGTATATTAAAGAATTTATACGATTTTTTTGTTGTGGGTTTTCTTCGTTTAAATAAGCTCTAACACCTAAATTAACTTGAGTGTTATTGTAACCTCCTCTTATTCTACTGTCTTCAATATAAAAGTTTGTAGTTAAAATTTGTTGATGTATAGGGTTTAAAGGACCACCACCTCCCGATGTGGTTAATGAAGTAGTGTTTGGCCATTTATCTAAAGCTGGCGGAACCGGTCCATCACTAGGGAATGGTGTCCCTCCGTCATTTTGACTTGTAAAAGCTATTATATTACCTAATCCTTTTACAGAGTCTCCAAAACCAACAGGCCCTGGATAGCACATTGTACCACCCGCATAGGTACCTCCTCCTGGCGTTAAAAAAATTCCAGGTCCAGTATATATCTTTTTAGTCCAAAAAGCGTTATAGTAATCTATTTCTATTATTGTTGCCATAATTTATTATCACTTATTTTTACTAAACATTACACGATGTTAAAAAGCATTTGTCTATTTGTTTGAGGTATATTAGGATCTGGATATCCTATAGATAACTCATTGCCATCAGCATCATTATCATTTGCATCTGTGACTTTCCACTCTAATAAATATGTACCTGTTTGAGGTATAGGATTAGCAACTCTTATACCGTTAAAATTAGAACCTGTTCCATCTGAGCTAGGATCACTATACTGTCCATTAGGTCCATAAACCCAATCTACTTTACTTAATGCATTGTAATAATTTGGATCTGTAGTAGGTAAAGGAACCCAAGTTTGTGTGGATACATCAAGTTCAGCTGTAACACATTTAGTTATTTCGTATTTTAATTCATCACTAGCTCTTTCTGGTCTACCAAATCTACCTGTAAAATTAGTGTCTTCTGGAGCTCCCCAAGGAGGACCAGTAGATGGTAAACCTGTTGGTGGTGGGTTAACACCATTTGGGTAATTGAATTGTGTAAACATACCGTTTAGATAAGAGGGCTCAACTCCAATAACATTCGCACCAGTGCCTGCACAAGGTATTTCTCCAACGACTATACCAGTATCTGAAGTTGTTAATTGAGGCGCACAATTTGCTTCTGTTGAAGGAACAGGCCAGGGTTGTCCCCAGTTAGGATCTGTAGGAGCTGTGTAACTTCTTCTAGGGTTTTGTGGAGAGTTTACGAATACAGGTTTACTATTTTCTAAAACAAAATCAACATCAAAACTTTTAACAAAGTTAGGATCTATAGGTAGTTCAGGTAAAGTTTCAAAAGTTATAGTAGCTGTAAATATATGACCCTGATTTGGAGAAGACAAATAAGGAATCTGATCACGAAGATTGTAAAGTTTAAATTCACTAGTTTGTGTAACATTGTTATTCATAACAAAGCTATTGTAAGAGTTTCCTAAGTTGTCAACAACTGACACGGAAGGTACACCAACAACTCTGTTTAGTGGTATAACTCCTCCAACTATATTTTTTGGAGTAACAGATATTATCCAAGGATCTTGAGCGGCTGTTGGTTCACCGCCTGTGGGGTAAAAATCAATTGGATTATAAGGTGGAGCAGGTAATAATAAAGCTGATTGAAGTGACCAATATAATGATTTATCACTCTCGTTCCATCCCAAAGGATTTACAGTTACATCTACATCAAATAATTCTTGCTCATCTACATTTGTAACTATATCATAGTTTAAATCAGAAATAACTCCAGCAGTAGAAGTTTCCCAAAATATATCTACATTAGATTCAAAAGGAGTAGTTTCAACAACTGCTAACCCGCAGTTAAAAGCTCCATACGTAACATTACTATAATCTTGCGATGTTGGACTGCTAGGAGATAAATTACCAGCAACACCAACCCCTGTTGGTACAACTTTATTTTGGCCAGTACTAGTATTCTTATCAATAGTAACTTCTACAGCACCTGTTAATCCCGCATAAATCTGATCAATACCAGAACCAGGCGACCAAGTATTTCCGTAAATAGCCTCAAATTTTTTCATAAATGGATTTCTATTAGTTCCATTTTCAGCTACAGTTATCCAAGGGTTTGCTTGTTGCTTGTAAACTAAAGCAGTTATAGTTTCATAAGTTACATTAGTTACGTTGTCTCCATATATATCATCTACTTGACCTACATTTATAACGCTATCTGCCACTTGTTGATTAAAAACATTTCCAGTGTAAATAGTACTAGTATCAACTGTCCAATCTGATCCTGGCGCAGTGCCACCACTCCCCGGGAATGCCCAAGTGTTTATATAAATTCCACCAAACTGAGAAACTCTTGGCCATAGCGTGGTACTACTAGATATATACTTTATTAAGCCGTTGTTTTCCTCAACATCTCTTTGTATTTTATTAATATTATCTCCTATAGTAGCAAAAGTCATTTTAGAATCTTGACTAACTAATGTTTCGTCATTAAACGTGGTTGGGTTAGCAGCTACACTCTTTAACGGCTCTCCATTAATTATTTGAGGAAGATATAAATTATAATAATCTTGTTGATCTTGTTTAACAACTATTTTGTATGAATAAAAACCTAAAGGATTAGCTTCATTTACTTCTAATATTTGCACTTCACAGCCGTTAGCTCCGTCTTGCTCTATTCTAACTACATCTCCAGGTCTATAATTTTTACCTTGATTGTTTACATATAAACTAGTAGGAAATTGTATTGCGCCAGCATCAATAGATAGTATGTCAAATGTTAATCCACTTCCAAAACCAGAAACAGTTGTAGTTGGAATATTTCTACCTATACTATAATTATCTGAACCACTATTTATTATATTCCAAGAAGAGTTTGTTCTTTTAACACTTCCTTCTTCTGTATATAATCCTGGATATCCATCCAATCCGCTTATAACTTCTGGTATAGGATTTCTCCATAGCATTTTTAAACTATCCCCTTGCCAGTTGCTTAAATTATTACCTGTTACCTTTAATAAGCTTATAGCTTTTTCTTCAGATAAATAAGGCGCTGTAAAGGTATCTCCACTAAACAAAGTTTGATTATCAGAGGATGTTATTATAGAAGGTGAAGATAATATAACATCTGATTGTCTACCAAATTTGTCTGCTAACACTACGCCCACTTGGTAACTTCTATTACCTTTTAAAGTATTATGCGTGTATTGAACTCTAGCATTATTTGAAAATTCAGTGTTTGTAGCGTACTTTAAGTCAACCCCAATATCAAAGTCTAAAAAATCAGGTGAACTATGTCTGTCAACAAAATTACCATAAATAACTCTGTTTCCAGATATTTCTTGTGCTAAAGCACGTAAAGGTACTTGATCCCAAACTCTAGTTGCTTCATTAGAGGGAAGAGATCTTATTGGTTTATCCCCTTGCCAAACATATACATAAGAATCAGTATTGTTGTTAATAACAGTTGGGTCTGACATAGGAATAGATTTTAATAATCTTAAATTATTACTATCTGATTCTGAGAAAATTATTTGTAAATTTTTTACTTTTAACTTATCTTGAACTTCATTCCACTTTAAATAATCATTTGAAATTTTTGGAGCTTTTATAACTAAAGAGACTTCGTTTATACTATTTTCATAAAGTGGATTTATAGTTCCTTGAGAAGTTGTTTCTATAGTACTAACTGGCTCCGCTCCTCCATTCATTAAAAAAGCTGTACCACCTTCTTGCAAATCCCACCTGTCAGCGTCGAAAATATAATAACCTTCATCTTTTGGAGAAAACAAAGTCTGACTAAAAGGAGCTATTAAAGAAAATTGATCATTTTCAAATTGAAACCTATAAGACAATTTACAAAACTTATCTTTTAAATATTCTTTATCACCACTAAATATTGGATCATAGTAAGGGTTTACAAAATGAAAATCTATCCAAGCATTATCTTTAATATTACAAAACTCTGGCATTACCCAATTTTCTATATAATTACCAAACTTATCTTTAGCATAAACGCTGAAAGCTGTCTTGTTTCCAATTGATGTTCCTTGTAAGTGATTAACAAATATTTGATCAATATAAAAATCGTAAGGAAGTCTATTAAATATAGGAGAATAAATTCTCATTCCAGGTTGCAAATAGTTTTTTAAATAAGCTGCACTTCCTTGAGGGCTATTTATTTCATATCCATTAACATTCGATGATACCATAAAAAATCCATTACTAACTGACCTTTGGTAAGGTGTTAATAATGTTACTTGAAAAAATCCGCCACCACCTTGCTGTGAACTTTCTAAAATCATATCGTTTCCACCACTGTTGTTGGTTCCGTCATAATATGGATAATTAGTAAGATCAGAGTCTCCTGTTATTCTAGGAAGCCATGATTGATTTACAGTTACATTTTTTATTCCTTGAGCTTCAACCTCGTCTAGCGTTGATCCATTAGAAGCTAAATTATAACCAGGACCGTAGTTTGGTAGACTAGCGTCACAAGAGCTTTCTGGTAAAGTAACACTACCACTTGCGCAAGAATAAAAACCATCGAACTCACATCGATAAGTTGGTGGTAAAAATTGATCAGTTTTGTTAACCATTTTAGGAACAACAAAAACTATAGTAGCCGTTCCATACCAAGCAGGTTGTTGAATATCAGTATAATCTTCATTTCCATCTAATAAAGGAATATTAGAATAAAACCATTTTAAATAATTTTCTTGATAATCTGAACTCTTATGACCAAACCTAGCTCCTTGAGGAAATGTAGAAGCTGGTCCAATTTCGGCAGATTTAACACTTTCACCATCGTTAGCTGTTAGCAAAACTTCTGGGTTTGTTAAGTACTCGTAAGAGCAAGATATACCAGATAAACCATTTCCTTTTTGTTCTGCTATTCCATATCCAGCTCTTGGTCTATTAGCTAAATTAGTACTTGCTAAATCCCACTGCTTAGGAGTAGGATTAGGACAATTACCATAAGAGTTAGGACCCCATGCTATAGGGTAATTTCTTATTTCATTATAATAAGGATAAGTAGTTATATTTTGTAAAGGTCCAAAGTTTGTTCCAGGGTTTAAAGGATTTGGTCCAGGTGTAGATTTCTTTATATAAAATTGTATACCTGGGTGTAGTTTTAAACCTTCAGGTATTTCACTTTGAATTTGAAATATAGTTTGATAACCAACTTGAGGATAGTTTTTAGGTGGAATAGGAGGTGATCCTAAGTTTATTGCATTTTCTACTGGATTTATACCTGGATTCGCTTGAGAACAAGTACTTGAAGTCCTTTCGTCACATTGTATGTTATTAGTTTGCGCTACTACTTCAACCTCAAATTCTTGATAAACCTGTGGTGGTTCGTAAGGATAGTATGTAGCTACTGATATATTTTCTTCTATTTGATAATAAGGATTAGAAGAGTCTGCAGGTCTATCTAAAGCTTTACTAACACTTATTCTTCTAGGTTGATTTCTATTGTCTGTCCAAAATAAAGTATCTTCTAGTAAGCTAATACCAAATATAGGACTATTTTTTGAGAAATTTAACCACGAGCCTTCTATTAACTTTACTGAATTAGCACCACCTTCAAAATTTACAACCCAAATAGCACATAAAGCTCCTTCAAAAGCTTTATTACTTAACAAATCTTCTGAGTTGTCAGAATAATCAGTTATAAATAAAAAAATTCTATTATTTGTTTTGTCACCATAAATACCTATACACTCTGCATTTTTATAATTTTCAGCACTTGATAAAGAAGCAATTAATTTGTTTCCTAAAACATTTTCTACAGCACCAACATCAGCTCCTTCTGATTTACTTACTGCTATGTTTACTGCGTCTCTGTATTCTCCAGGTGGTACAATCCTTGCATCAAGATCTTTATTCATTTTAGATCTGATGAAGGTACTTCTTAGTTCATTAGCCATATATTAATTTTTTAACCACTTAGACTTTCCTCTCATAACTTGAGTGAACGCGTCTAATTTAATATTAGATAACCTAATTTTAGCGTTTCTAAGCTTAGATGAACGCTCTTTTTTAAATCTTCTAACAATGTATTCTGGAGTGTTTAATTTTGTAGATAGTATAGAATATAGTATGTGCATATACATAGCTTCCTCGGCCATCTTAGGCACCTTCATGTCGGTGTCATAAGCTAAACCATCTGATATATAATTTATCATTATTAATTTACCAGTTAAATCGCTAGAAAAGTTAAATGTACCTCTTCTTTCATCTATGTTAAACCAGCCATTTTTTTGAGTTGTAGTTGGCTCTAATCCGTATCTTTGACCATAAGCCATTTTCCACCAATTCCAATCATAAACACCAATGTATTGATCATCAAGTTCTCCTGTTATTTTTCTATCATTTGCTTTTCGCCATCTTTCGTTAGTTCTAGACTGTTGAGCTTCTAAGTTTTCACCCCAATAATCTTGAATTGGCAAAGCGTTATAACCACCATCTTGAATAGGTACTTCTGTAGGACTAGATGTTAAGTTGTTTGTAGGGTATATAATATGTTTTATACCTATATTATCTATCCAAGATAGTTGAACATAATTAACATAGTCATGTGGTATAGGAAAAGATAAACTAGGTGGAACTTCTATTTCCATTGAGTTAACACTTTTTAATGTGTCATAACTAAATTCTTGTAAACCTCTTTTAGCGTGAAATATAACATCAGATCTTTTAACTCTTTCAACTATTTTATCTTCACCAACGTAAGCAACCATAAAGTTATTTATAATATCATTTAACTTTATATACTCATATCCTCCATAGTTATCCCATTTAGCTTGTTCAACTAAAGTAACACGCAATAACACAGCTGTAGGTTGAACTGCTGTAACTTTTAAAACATTTTCCCAAGATTGGTAATCTACACCTGGATTTAATAAATTCCAACCATTAGGTAATGGAGGGTTTGTAGGTGACCATTCCACAAAGTAATTAGAAGGGTGATTAGAACCCAAGTCTAGCATTTTAGTATCGAATGTACATTTATATTCTGCAGATCCCCACTCAAATAATTGTTGACCTTCGTAATATTGATAATCTGTTTCTGTTATTAGTCCCATTTTATTGTTTTTCTAAATTATCTTCATTAATAGCCATTTGTGTTGCGGTACTAACTATATTAGCATCTCTTATTATAATACCTGCGTAAGCTAATATTTTTAAAATTATTTCAGTTTTATCTATATTAGATATTTCAAAGTTTTGAAGTGTTCCTATTGGACCCGCAGGATCATATATATATTGACCTAAACTACCAACTTTATAAGACCACACTGGGTCCGCTGGTTTTCTTACATAGTATATTTCAATATTATCTAAATCTGGTAGAGTAATTACTTTATCGTCTTTTAAAGTAAAGATTGGCCAATCAAAAGAAGGTGCTGTTAAAGAAGATCTACGAATTAAATTAAATTCATGTTGACTTACTTCTTGTACTTCTACTGGATTATAAGAACTTGTCGTTGCAAAACCTGCGTTTTTAGGTAAATATTCTATAGTACCTAAACGGTGTAGTTTAGTTGTTAACGTAGACAAATCAAAAGGACTACCACCTGTTATATTTTCATTAGTTTCAAAAAAAGATATTTTTTCTTTAATTGTTTTTTGACGATTAGCATATTCACTATCGTTCTCAGGTATACGTAACTGCGCATTTAGGTCTTCAAAATATTGTTCAAATATTTCAAGCTGAACTTGAGTTGCTACACTATTAAACTCAGCAGGGCTCATATATCCTCTTTGCTCTTTATTTAATATGTATAATACTGTTTTATATACTTCGTCTACTGATACCATAATTATTTTATGTTAAAAAAAAAAGGATGGCGGTTAAGCCACCCTTTTATTATCACTTGTTATTTGAGTTTTTTCTCTATTGATCGATAAACTTCTAAACCTTCATCAGTTTTAAACCAAGCTGCTAATGCAGAGTAAGGATGTTCATCAAACGGAACGGTCATTAGTTTTCTACCGTTACTCGCCCATTTAAAAGTTTTATTTTTATCACCTAAAGTTATTATTTTAGCTTCAACGGCTTTAATACCAAAGTTTCTTAATTTGACATTATCATCATTAGCTAAACTAATAAATAATCTAGGATTCTTTTTTGCAAATAAAATAGTATCTCTTCTTAGTTCTTTAGAACTTAAATTATTTATACTAGATCCTACTTCAACTCTCATTATAGCTTCCGCACTTTCAATGTCTAGTTCGTAAGCTAAATTTGCTGCTGCTATTTCTAATTCTAATCTATCAAATTGATCTTCAGCAACAACTTCTCTATCGTGTTCTGCAAAAATTTTATTTTTATGTGGGTGGTGAGCTAAAAACTCTTGTAAATTCCTTTTTTCTTTTGGAACCATTAAATGCCCTTTTTCAAATATAATATGTTTCATAGTTGCAGGACCTTTCTGCTCATCTACAAAAATTGATTTTTGATTAGTAGCATATCTTAATTCTCTTTCATAACCTTTTTCTGGATCAAACCAAACCAAAGGATATTTTTGAGAATGTCTACTTGGCATTGTGTAGGTCAAAGGCATTTTATTATTTAATAAATAATAATTTCTATCCTTGTATTCCCAATTGTCTATTTTTTCTTCCATAATATAATATAATATAATTTATAAAAGCCCCGCCTAAACGGGGCATAATTGTTTTTTATTAAGCAGCGAAAACTAAGTTATAGCATTCAACACCAGCTGGCCATTCGACCGATGGTTGTGAATTCTCAGCTTGTTTAGCTTTTCTAATTGCTTCTGAAACAGCTACAATAGCATCAGAACCTGTACTAGGAGCATCAAGCTCTATCGTAAAAGTCCAAGTTGCTAAATCAGCAT
>TARA_R100000654_G_scaffold11453_7_pt1 | contig 10354 bp, 20 predicted proteins | sample TARA_R100000654 | Tara Oceans TARA_R100000654 (sample SAMEA2622473) | marine metagenome | biome: marine biome (ENVO:00000447); feature: surface water layer (ENVO:00002042); material: "saline water (ENVO:00002010), including plankton (ENVO:xxxxxxxx)" | depth 5 m
ATCATATTCGGGCATTTCATCAACTTCATCAACAGCGTATCTAAATGTATATGGCACATCAGCCTCGTATGTTTTACTAAAGTGCTGTCTAGCCTTATGAATATCAAAAGACTTCTGCACATATACACGCTTTAGTTTTGTTCCATCTAAACTAGTCCAATCTCCCTCTTCATACTCAAACTCACCTCTAGCATATTTGCTAACAGGATAGTGCGGTATGTTAGGTTCATCAACTGAAACATAAAAGTATGGCCTAAACGATACTTCTTCGCTTTTCTTTATTCCGTTTTCTCTCCAAGATTTATATATTACATTTCCATTTTTATTACTAATTATCATTTATATTCCTCAATTTGCTAAATGTGGTGCTTTAATTATCAATTTATTTTCCGACATAATCAACATCGGGAAATCATCTTTGACATAGAAGTTTAACATTTCATTGTCAAACAATACATGAAGTGGACTAGAGAAATCTAGCGTTGCTGATTCTCCAATGTTACCTTCTAACTCAATAGAAGTTTCAAACTTGTTTGTGTTATTAGTAGCACTAGACATAGATAACTTATTCTTATCATGTTCATAGTTGAGGTGATAAACACCACTACCAATTAACTCACAAAGTTTCATAGTCTCACTAAATGTATTAGAGTCCAACTGAAACGCACCTTCAAACTTTGATTTGTTAAACTTAAATAGAGTTTCTAGGTTTTCTTCAAAGTGTGTGTCTAATACATACTGACCCATGCGATTAATAGCATCCATGTTTGGATGATTAACAACAATGGGTTGTGTAACTTTACTACTACCATTTGTCATAGTAATAATATCATTGCTATTTATCTCTACATCGCCACTAAATTTCTTTAGATATTTTAGTAATGTTTCTGTTTCTGCAACAAAGACACCATCTTCTTCACCATCAACTGTTAAATTAACTTTAACAATTAGTGAATTGATAGCATCAGCGTTCCATAAACTCAATGTATTATTGTATAGTTTAGCATAGAAATACTCTACCAAACTACCATTAGTAACGCTCGCCCCTTTCACATATTTTCCTTTCAATTGTATATCTGTCAAAGACTTGACGAACTCTTTTGCATCTACTGTAAATTTCATATTGTTCCCTCTTTTAATTCCTTCAAACCATTCCATGTAATGTTAGGTGGCGTTCCTTGTCTTGTAGTCCACTTAGAACCAACAAGTTTACCATTTGTTCTACTGCCTAGTAATTCAGCAAAGAAGTGTAATTCTCCTTTAACCATTTTCTTAGAACAGTAAATCTCTTGTTCAAGTTTACCTCCCCAATCTTTCCACATAGGTTGTGTTCCTACAGGAACATTATCCATGTATTTTTCAGTTTCGTGTGTAATAAAAATTACATCACATTCTAAGTTGTAGATAGTATCTAGCAAGTAATAGAATGCTTTGTTTCTGTTACCATATTGAAACGGCATAATCTTAGTTACAACTCTAGGGTTAGGGTTTACCTTCAACATACAAGATGCTAGCCAAGTATCTACGCCATCAATAACAAAGATGGGTTTTTCGCCATTCTGTATTGATTCTTTAGCATGGTTTATGAATTGTAAAGAACGGTCTTCACTTTCATTAATATCAACAATGTTATCTTTTGTCATAACTATTGGACAAAATACTTCTATTCTATCAGTAGCATCATGGTGTTGATACCATGTAGATTCTACTCCTCTATCCCAATCAAGAACGAATATTTTTCTATCGGGGAAATCTAATGCTAATCCGGTCTTACCCGTCTTAGGCTCACCCCAAATACCTAATACCAATCTTGATTTTCTGCTTTCTCTTTTCTGTCTTAGCAATTCGCTAAAATTTATTTTCTCTTTCTTAAAAGTCATATTCTTCACCTATCTCTTCTATTTCTATATTTATTTCTTTTCCTTTAATTTTACTCCAAGCATTGATTATGCTACACAATTCATTACGACTGTCACAAACATATCTAGTGTCTTTCCCTCCGATATGCAACTTAACCCAATAACTATCAGTTAATTTTATATTTTTATTCCATGTTAAAAACTCCACTTCATCTAAATCAATAATGAAACTACCGTTTTTTAACAAGAATCTTTTTCCAACTAATCCTTTTCTTATCATTTTTATTCCTCTAATATAGGCTTCGCACCTATTCGAGCATCAACTTCATTCCACAAGTTCACACTTACACTTGTTTGAAAGGGGGAACAACAAAAACCCCCTCGGAATCTAATCAAAACCAATCAAGGTCTTCATCCTCTACGCCTTCTTCTTCAGCGATAGGATTACCCACTGATTCTTCTAGTAGTAGACCACTAGTGTTAATTGTAATTGGTTCTGCTTCACCATCAATGATTCGCTGTGAAGTTCTACCGACTACAATAACTTTTGAACCAATGCCAAAGTTGATGTTTATGTGTTCGGGAATCCAACAAGTAGTCGCTAAATCACCACTATCATCTTCTGTCAATTCCATATCAGCCGCTTTATCAGTAATAGAAATAATCCTATTACCATTAGCAGTTGGTGTCATTCTTTGATTAACAACAGTTCCTTCAACAATAGCAAGTTTGTCTCTTGCCTGCTCCATTTGCTGAGTTTGATGTAGTCTATCCAAATCAACTAAAGTAGTTCCATATTTAGGATAGTTCTCAAACAAACAAGTTGGGAAGTCAAAAGAAGACATATCTCGATAGTCACTGTTATCGGGGTTTACATCTTCATTTCTAATCAAACTATCTTTAGTAGCGGTAGTCATACCATAAAGGCTTAAACCATCATCACTGGGAATGGCCTTGAAATGAACCCAATCAAAAGTATCGGGTGTAAAATCTACTCCGCCTTGATTCTTATATGAGAAATAATAAGACTTCATTTCTCCACTATCAATACTACCATAGAAAACACCGTTTCTTCTAAACTCATTAACTGGTAATGGTTTACCATATCTTTTATTTTCTAACCCACTTGGGTAATTAGGCATAGGGTCTATCGGGATAATAATGCTACCATCTTCCAATTCTTCTGCACCTGCATTTAGAGTCTTAACCATCTTTTCAGCATAGTCACCTTTGTAGTATCTAGCGAGAGTGTAAGTTCCGTCGCCATTATCTGTGGCAACTGCTACTAAGCCGTCACTCAATGCTTTGTCGTTATCTCTTAGGTATTCTTCTTTGGCTTTATTTCTGCTCCAACTCATCATATCTCTAGGAGATTCTAACGATACAAAGAAACCAAAAGCACTCTTAACCAAAGAGTTAGAACCGCTGTTGTTGGTAGTTGTTCTCTTCATGTTACCTCGCACATAGTTTCTTAGTAGTGCAACAGCAACATCGCTGTTTACATCTACATCATTTTCTTCGCAAATCTCGACATACTTATTTACCATTTCTTCAGTAGTAATAGCCAAGTGCTTTGCTCCTATCTCTATTTCTTTCATTATTTTTTCGTCTATATTCATTTTCGTTTCCTCCTGTTCATATTTGTCCTACCATCCATGATATTATCACTTTAGGGGTCATGGTAGTAGAACGATATTCTGTTTCCCCTATTATCCTAAGAAGTTTAAACTTCTCTTTGGACTCTAATCCTTCTGCCGCTAAGACAGAATTGTGTAACGCTAGACATATTTCCTTCACGCTTCTTCCTCCATACAAAATGTCATGTAATTTATTCAATGTTTCATTTGGTTTTTTATTAAGTATTAAATTTAGTATTTCATCGAACTCTTTTAATGAATCCTGCACCTGTTTTCTTAGCGTGAAATTAGAGGCTTTAGCCGCTTGAATCTCGGTTATTGCCCTGCGTAAATCACCATCTAAATCATATATAAAGCGAGCCAAATCTTCGTCTGCGAAGCCTTCGACCTGTTCTTTATCGAGAATGTTTTTGATAACTTCAAGAACTATCTCATTCTTTAGTGGATTGAATCTATAATTCGCACATCTACTTTGAAGCGGAAAGATAATCCTAGACTTATCATTACAAGTAATGATGAATCTAATATTGTTGGCGTATCTTTCCATGATTCTCTTCAAGGCATTTTGAGCATCACTAGTCATACCATCCATTTCGTCTAATAACATTATTCTAAATGGTGCATCACCCAATGTTCCGCTTTGTGCTACTTGTTTTATTGTAGTTCTAACAGTCTCTAGCCTTCTATCATCACTAGCATTTACTTCAAAGAAGTTATCTTTGAAAGTATCGCCTAACATAGACTTAGCAAGTGCAATAGCCGCACCTGTCTTACCTGTTCCTTGCATTCCGTAAGCAAGAACATTAGGCATATTATTTTCTAATACCCATTGTTCTGCATCTAATACAAAATGCTCCTGTCCTGCAATATCACTTAATTTACTCGGTCTGTATTTTTCTGTCCATAACATTACAAAGCCTCCAACTTAGATTCTATTTCTCTAACTAAATTATACACGATTTCACTTAGCCAACCATGAGGTTCTTCAATACCAACATCGTCTATATTATGTAAAATATCAGTAATATAGCCTTCTGCTCTCTCAGCCCATTCAAGTAACTGTTCAAGTTCTTCGGCCTCATGCGCTTTTTCTTTTAGTTCTTCACTTTCGCTTGCTAATTCTTTACTCTTCTTTTCTAATTCTTCACTTTTCATTTCTCTCCCTCCAATTCATCAATTAAATCAACTAACTGGTTAAATGCGTGTTCATATTCTTTCTTTACTTCGTAAAGGTAGGTTATACGAGTAAGTCTCTTTATTATCTCTTTTTTCTTCATATTTATTCCTCTTCATAATTAATCAGTTCTTGTTGTATTGGTTTAAACTCCGGCATCAATAGTCCTCCTAACCAATAAAGAAAACCTGCCAAAAATAATAATACTACTATTTCAAATCCCATCATCTATTCCCCCATATAGTTTGTTTTGCGTGGTTACAGAAACCAACTTTAGCATAATGCATTCTAAGTAACATCTGCAATTGATTTGTTGTTGGCATTCCTCTTTTTGAAGGAAGGCCCCTGTTTGTTTTTGCACTATACAATTTATCTTTAATTTGGCCTGTTGTCATTTCTTTTTCATTTAGCATCTTTGTTATTCTGCTTTTTACTAATTTGTTCTTGTTCATTTTTATTTCTCCATATCATACAACTTGTTTTTTTATCAAATCCAACATTGTCAAAATAACTAGACAATACATTTGTTAATTGTCTAAATGTCAAATCGGATGTTTGAGAGGTTTGCATTATCATCCTCTCATAAATTTGTTTAGTGGTTAGTTCTTCATCGCCTACTATTTTTATTAATTTCTGGATTGCTCTTTTTTTACCTGCACGAACCTTCATCAAAAATCACCTAATGTAGTTTGTTTAACTTTAGTTACGGGCTTCAATTTACGAACCCGCTTCTCACCTAAACCTAAAAGGCGGCACTCACTATTATTTAGTTTGCTTTTAGCAAATTTTACAAACTCTTCATCCTTAGTCAATTGCTTGAAGATTCTCTTATCAGCATTCTTTATTCCTAGTCGCCTTAACAGCGAAGGAACTTTAGAATACTGTTTTCTAATTGGCATATTCATTCTTCCATAGAATCTACCATCATAGACATAAGCAAGCATTTCGTAGAAGTAGTCCTGTGACCATCTTCTTCTAACTCTACCATCAATAAATAGTAACTTGTTAGGGTTTGAGTTTACACATAACCAATTCATTAGTTGAGTGTCGGAAGGTTTGTTCACTTTCAACACCTTACAAACTAAATCTCTATCAGACTCTTTTAAGAAATAACTCACAAGGCTAAAGGTATCTTTCTGTAATGAAAAAGGTTCTTCACTTCTTGGTGCAATCTCTTGTATTGAATCATACAAATGCTTAGTTGTGCCTGCTCTTTTTATTTTACACAAAGCCTTGATTTCTTTTGGAATGTTCTTTTCATTGAGGGAGGTCATAATCAACTCCCCTCTATATCGTCTAATTATATTCAATATAGCATCTTTCTGTGCATTATAATGTATATCTTCTATTATTAGTCCATTTTCAACATTAAGTGAATTTGCGTCTATTTCAATTTCATTCGCAAATAATACCACTGCTTCCGGTAACATCTCTTTCGCTTTAGTCGTCTTCCCTGTTCCTGTTTTTCCTGTAATTATTATTGGTCTATTTTTATTCATTGTGGTTAATCCCACTACATCAACTCCTTTATTTTGAATAGTTCTTCTAATCCTTCCAATCTTAAATGTCTTGATTCAGCAACTATTCTAACTGCCCTACTGAAACTAGTATCGTTCCCTGCGTCTTGTTGTAGTTTACTGCACCATATACCATGATGCATTACTAATGCTAGATTTTTCGCTCCCGATATGATTAATATTGGTGTAGGTCTACTCGCACTTTGTTTTAGTTTAACTTTAGACTCTATACCATATTGAAGCAATGTTCTTTTTATAGCCTCAAGGAACTTTTCTTTGCCTCTAACATTTATTGTTAGTTTAACTCTATAGCCTATAAGTATGTCTTTATTTCTAGTAATGCCGATGTGTCCTTTGGCTTTGGCTAGAAATATCCCTTTGAGAACATCTTTGTTAAACATTGGATTCAACCTCATAAAATCCAACGAATTCTGATTCAACTTTCATATATTCTAATCCCTCTCTAAGAAGATTGACTATGAATTCAACATCTTTCTTTAGAGAACCACCTAATACAATATTCAAATTAGTGTTCGGTGTTCTATCAAACATCATCGCTCTTTCTTTATCTTCCTCTACTTCTATGATAGTCATATATCGTTCAAAGTCATCCGGCAAGTCTACGCTATGTAGTTTACAGGCAACGAAGACACCTTTAGTCAATACGAAAAGGTCTTCGTTGGTTAATTCATCATAGACAGCAAAAGAAAATATTGAGGCTTTTCCAAATCTATCTATTATAATATCAACTTCGGGAGGATTCATACTAAACTCTCCACATCCTCTATTGTATTTATATCAGCAACAAACTTATCATGCCGTATTCTTTTGCATCGTGGGAATCTTAGTCCATAGTTGCCTTTTGCATCTTGAGTAACCAAGTCTGCTGATACTTCTAAGACAACTCTTGGTAATAAATTGTATGTTCCGTTAGCATAAGTTTCTACATTCTTTCTTAGTTCATTGGTTAGCCAAACCAAATCAGCGTCACTAAAACCTGTTCCAATAGAACCGATTGATTTGAAACCACTATCACTCTTTACTGATATGCCAAAAGTTCCGAATACATTTGCTCTTGTCCCTTCACCATATTTGGCTGTAGTGATAGCCACATCTAATTCTATGCGAGGAGGCTTGTATTTAGCCCATCCTGCGCTCCTTTTACCTGCCTCATAGGGTAAGGTAATATCTTTGACAATAATGCCCTCAAAACCATCGTTAATTGCTCTATTATAGAATGCTAGAACATCTCCGCCTGTGTCCATCCTATGTGCTTGGTCGGGCAATTGTGAGAATTTACCTAGTCTTTCAGCATAAGATAAATCCATTATAGTTTCTTTACCAATCTTAAGACAATCAAATATAACCCACTTGACTTTAACTTTCTGTAATGCTTCCATATGGTCTTTAGAATGAACTCTTGTTCCCATTAGTTTATGTTCAGCAGGTGAACCATCATCTTTAATTGGATATATTTCACCGTCAAGAATGCAATCTACTTCATATTGTCTAACTGTCTCTACAACATCTTGAAACTGCGGTGTGACAATAGAACCTTTACGATTAAAGATAATTACATTATCTCCTTGCTTGTGTATTTGGTATCTATTACCATCATACTTGTAATCTACAATCTTATTCTCCGGCCACTTATTCATAGGAACTTCTTTTGCTAACATCGGTTTTACGAAAGAACCATGTGATAAATTACATGGCGGTTCTTCTTTAATTTCATAAAACATAGTAATGTTGTATAAGGTGTTAAAGTTGGCATGTTTCTTAACTTCACTTAGTTTCTTATCGTAATGTTTTGCTAATACTTTCTTAACCACCCCTTCGTCTATTCCATTAGTAGGAGAACGAATCCAATATCTAACAAACCACTTTCTTTCTAATGCTGACATGTTTGATAATACATCTTTAACTAAAAGATAAGACGAATCATCTACAGCACCACAATTAGTTTCTAAGACTCGTAAGACAGAAGTTATGCTTATGTTTCGTTCTGTTTCTGCACTTGTATCTAACATATAGATAGCCTCTCCCAATTCACCATCAATGGCAAACAGGGTTTCTATTTCATCATCGAAACAATCAAACATTTTAGCAAGCCAAGACTTAGCCTTAGCCAAACCAATATTGTTGTTAGGATATTCTCTAGCAAGCAATTGTATGACTGCGTTCTTATGTGTATCGAACTTATCTAGTTCTGTTGCTATCAATTTTATTTGTTGTGTTGGTGTTTTTTCCTTCGTGGATTCTAACAACCGGCTCATCATTTTCCAATCTATCATCTATAATCATCTCCATATTTTTATTAACTGTAATAACCAATTCTTTGAGAAGGCGGGATATTTCGCCTTCATGTTTATCCGAGTATGTCCACATAGCGTTTGCTAAGTAAATCCATTCACTCTTCTTCATCGTTAACACCACTGTTGATTATACCTAATACTCTAGTAAAGTTAATCATCATAGCATTAACTACTTGCGCTTCATCCATTCTTTCCATCTCTACTAATCTATTAGTCATAGAAACTAGAGTCCCTTGAACAATAGGTGGGGCTACAGTGGCTAGTTTAGTATCTGTTTGTATTTCCCAATACATAACAAAAGATGCTCTTGTAAATTCATTAGACTTTTTTATTTGAGAAAAGTCAGCCTCAAAATGTTCTAGTAGCCTTTTGTTAGGTAGTTTCTTCCTAATTTTTTTACCCCATTCGTCTAACTTTTTATCATTCTGCCAAATTCTAACATACTTGAACATCATTCTTCCTCCTTGTTAATCAATACTTTACCAAATAATTCCATATTATCATCCACGAAATGTCTTAATACAGGTTGCTTGGCTAACATTATTGCATTAGCAATAAAATTGTAAGCATTCACTATATCTTGCGATTGAACTCTTTTATTTCCTTCCATGTTTGTTTCAATCTCACTTAACATGAAATTAATTAACTGCCAAGAGTTTTGTCTAAGTTGTTCTACACAACCTTCCGACCATTCTCTTTTAGGGTTATATGCCCTCATTAATTTCTTTATCTGCACATCACTAATCATTTTCGTCATTCTAATTCTCTCTCCAATATTTTTAATAAAAGTCTAGCCTCTTCAATATTCATACGAATACCTTTTCTTGTTGGTTTATCATTACTATACCAACGAACATCAAAGACTTCAATGTTCCAATAGTTTCCACGCTTAACTAATATCTCATCAGTTGCGTTACGGGCTATTGTTCCCTTTGTTTCTAAATCACTCAACTCATCCACCCCTCTTTGAATTTTTTTAAGTCTTTCAAAGCAGTAAAGTAACGGGGGGTTTCTAATATATCTAATCTATTTACTACCCAACAAGCACCACCTAAAGATGATATTTGCACTATCTCATACTGACCCTCATTGACAACAACTACTTCTTTAGTTCCTATCTCCGGCACTAGACCATACATTCTAGTTAGTTCTTGAGAAACATCTTGCATATTCTCCATAACATATTTGATAATATGCGCTCTTTGTATTGGTATCTTTGGTGCAACATCTATTGCTAAGTTACCTGTCATTTTACAAACAACACATTTGTTGCCTTTACAAATAGGGCATTTAATCTGTGCTTTATGTGGCGCAGGTAATGTTACTGTTACTGCTCTTTTTTTCATTCTTCTTCACCTTCGGGAAACATTTGTAGCAATTCAGCCCATGCTTCTTTGGGGCTTAAATGAGGAAAATGTTTTTTCCATAATTCGTTCCAATTTTTTTTCATTCATTATCACCTAATTCTTCATCTATAATTTGTTTAGCAACCCTATGGGCTTGCTCAAGCGTATGACAATAACCATGATGTATTATATCAAATGAAGGGTTATCGCCCTCATAGAATAATATCTTTATAAACGGTTTACTAACCTTATTTTCTGCGGCTATTTCATAACTTATTCCTCTATATTCTCCTTCCCAATTATTTTCTTTTATCATTTCTTTTCACTCTCCAAACAATATTTACACTTACCAAATCTTCTAGCATAATATCCTTGCATTTTTCTCCAACAAGTCGGACACTTCATTTAAAATCCGCCACCAAAGCCCATTCGATTTTATCTTTCAAATCAAGACCGAACCTGTGTTCATACTCTGTAAGAAAATCAACTACGGTTTCAATACAACC
>TARA_R100000654_G_scaffold73989_1_pt1 | contig 10334 bp, 15 predicted proteins | sample TARA_R100000654 | Tara Oceans TARA_R100000654 (sample SAMEA2622473) | marine metagenome | biome: marine biome (ENVO:00000447); feature: surface water layer (ENVO:00002042); material: "saline water (ENVO:00002010), including plankton (ENVO:xxxxxxxx)" | depth 5 m
TACTTCATTACCTACTGAAGCAGATAGAAATCCTCTTGTTCCAGGTCTAGGATCATCACCCGATTACTATGTAACAATACAAGACAGCATTGAGTTTAAAGATAACTTTCAAGTATCACACACATTAACAGGTAAAGGATTATTAGAGATTAAAAACTCTACGATACCTGGATTACCAACTAATGTGCGTATTCAATCTCAAGGGCAAATGCTTTGCGGTAACTACTCCTGGTGCATTATTGCAAGGTTAGTTAGTGGATGGGATTTACAATTGTATGTTGAGTATTCCAACAGAGATGTCCAAGATAAAATAACAGAAGCTGTTACAGATTTTTGGCATCGTGTTGAAACAGAGGATTACTACGATCCAGACAGTTCTTCAGAAGCTAGTCGTTTAATTAAAGGTAACGGTATTACAGAGTCAGTAGATTTATCTGGCAATAATGAATTACCTACCTTGATCCATGAATGGAAAGCTAATGAAAAGATTATGAAACATTCTAAGCAAATTAAAGATGACTTAGAGATTCATATGAAGTCTATACTAGGTCAGAACGAAGTAGCCAAGTGTCAAAACTATGAAATACGACACACTACTGTCACATATAAACCACAGCCAGAGAAGGTAGTACCAGCTAAAGAAGGTTACAGCACTAGACGTTTTGGCATTAAGGAGTTGAATGAGTAATATATATTTAAAGATGAACAATGTTATGGCTGGATGTAAGCCCATTGTTAAAGATAAAGCCAAAGGTATTCCATATCCTGTACTGCCTTGGAATAAAGTGTCAGACATGGTGAAGGATCTATTAGTTAAAGAAAAGATAACTTTTATACCACAAATCAGAGAAACAATTGCCAATGGTAATATGACTATCACAACAGTTGATGGTGAGTTTATTAATGCAGAAAATCCAGAAGAGAAGATTACGATTAATGGTTTTACTGGATACGGTATTGATAGTTCAGATAAAGGACCAGGTAAGGCTTACTCTTATGCCATCAAATATTTATTTATTAAAACATTTTGTATGCAGATTGGTGATGATGAGGATAGTGAAAAATCTAATCCTCAAGCACAGCCAATTGATAAGCTAGTGAAAGTAGCTGATAAAAAAGTTGTTAATCTTAATTCGAAGAAGCAAGATGATATTATTGTTGCAATGCAACGTATAGTTAAAAATGCTGAAGCTACTTTAGAAACAAGACAAGCAGATTTAGAAAATTATTTTTTTAATCAAGACTCGGTTATTAAAACACTTTCACCAGCACAGCAAAAACAACTGACAGAAATATTTGATAGTTATCATCGTCAAATACGAGCAAAGATTAAGGGTACAAAATGATAGGTCCTACTGAGAAGCAACAGAGGTGTCTAAACTTTATTAAAGATTTTTTAGATAAAGAAAAGAGATCACCTACACTTAGACAGATTAAAGATCATCTTGAATTAAAATCACATACTTCTGTTTGGCATATGCTTAGACGTATGGAAGAGAGAAATTTAATTAAAGTTCATATTGGTAAAGCAAATGGGATTGAGGTCCTATGACGGAACAAGAAATAAATTTTGATACTGCAAAAATAGAGAAGTGGATGGAAGATAACAAGGACAATCCGTATGTTATAATACTTGGCAACATTTGGCTTCGTAAATTGTGGAATTTAATATAGTTTCTAAAGAGGTTTTTGTTTTTTTTCCTACTTTAGAATAGGGGCTGGTTCCTCCTGAGTTAAAAACTAGCCCCACCCTCTAATTAGCCATATAAAGACCATACAAGAGGTTTAGTGTTTTTAAGGCACAATCACCCTAGAAGGGTGCTACAAACGTATTTATAGGGGTATTCTGAGGACCTTTTTGACGATACCTACAGGAAAAACATTGCGATCACCGTAAGATTCATCATTATCTACTTGATAGGTAGCAAATGTATAAATGTAGTCTTTTGTTCGCTTGTATAAATAACATTTACTAATTAAGTTTGCTGGTTTCATTTTTCCAAACTCTTCTGCTGTAGCAATACTGCTGTCACCTAAAATATCTTGCCAATGTATTTCTACTTCGGGATACTTCTTACCGTGTACTGTTATAAATTTATATTTTCGTGAGTTCGCCATCCCACCTTCCACCTTTTAATAATCGCATTGGTATTAAATGTGGTATGCCTTTGTTGATTAACAGACACCCAAGTACAGGCCTAGCTAGTGATCCATTTCTGGAATATGCAAAAGCCATACTATCTTTATCTATCATGCTTCCAATTGTACACGCCCACTTTAAACTTTCTGGTGTAGAAAAATAGGTAGATGTATAAACAGAATGAAAATGTGATTGCACATACCCATCGTAACCAAGAGCCTGGGCTGACTTCACACAATCTTTATTAAGGTTATGTATAAAATAAAAAGAACCCCATTTAGATTTGATTAATATATGTGGATGCCAGGTCCATCTTCTTTTATCTACCTCTAATACATCTGCATAATCTTTTATCATTTGCTCTGGTAGCATATGTTGTTTTCTTCTACGGTAAAGAAGGGAACCATGATTAGAATGTAAGAACATCATATCGGGAACAATCTCTTGTAACTTATGTAAAAAATTTTTAGCTAAGTCTAATTCTTTAGTAGGTGCATCTAAGTCTGGATCGGGTGAATGAAAAGAAAAACTACTACCATCTATCTCATCACCCATACAAACCCATCTAGTAGGCTTATACTTTTTCTTACACGCTTTAATAAAAGCTAATGCATCTCTATGCTGGTAGGGAGAATGAAGGTCAGAGATACAAAATATTCTTTTGTTTATGTCCATCTATTTTTTAAGAAACTTAGTCATGGATCTCAGTCCAAAACTACTTCCAATCGCACCGTACATGGCAAATTGAAACCATTGGGGCGTGGCACTTAAAGCAACAAAGCCTTTTTCTACATAAGGAGTAAAGGGAGGTATAAAACATCCACCAATTATTAAAATAAATAATATAGTCCACGCTTCATCAGCCCATGTTGCGTTTTGATTTTTTAATGCAGTTAAATCATAATCAATTTCACCAGATATTTGTTTCTTCATAATATCTGTTTTACTTTTTATCTCAGTAATTTTTTGTTCTGCCTTTGCTTTCTTAGTTTCTGTGTAACCTTTGACAGCACTACCAACAATATTTGCAACAGGTCCAAGTAACATATTTAACATTATATTTCCCTCAACTTTCTTGATATTTCTTCTACTCTATGTGGTACTTGACGATTCCATTTCGAGTCTTTTATTTCTTCGGATGCTTCTTGGTGTTTTCCTTCTTTAATAAATTTTATTGTCTTGCCAAATTTACTAAACCCATTTTTTCCAAGGACAAAAACACATTCTATCCCAGCTTCCTTCGCCATTGGATGACAGTCACCTAACAATTCATCTGCCCCAGCTTTGGCTATAGCGAAGTCTACCTCAAATAATTTCTGAACGAAGTCATAGGTGTACTCTTTATTGACATCTATCTTATCACTTGCTTTAACACGGTGGCCTATACCTATAGTATAAAATGGTTCTTTGACTGGACCATCGGCTGTGTTGTATTCTAATTGATAGGCTTTTAATCGTAAGCCTTCACTATTTGTAATCTCTTCTTTTAATCTGTCGTAGTCCATATAGTATTCTTTCCATTCATATTTGTTTCTTCAAAACACTTAGTTCGCATATACAAACCTCGTTCTGTAAACTCTGGATGGAGTACGCTTATCAACTCATTCATCTTGAAATTGCACTCTGCCAAGGTTTCAAATTTCACAGGTATCCTAACATCAAAACACAGATTTGTCGATTGTATGTTTGAAACGCACAAAATACCAGCAATAATATAGTTAATCATACTACCTCCAAGGCTGTCCACATACCCAGCCAACTAAAGAATAGCGTGTACCTTTTGTGACAGGTTGAACACGATGATATAAGTAACTAGGAAATATAATAGCACCACCTTGCGTAGTTTTATCTAATGTTTTAATTCTATCTTTGTCATTAGGATTACCTATTTCAAATTGAAAATTACCACCGTCATATTCTGCTGGATCATTTAATAAAATACTAAAACTAATCTTGCGTACTAATCCTTGTAAGTATCCTTCTTCAAAAGGTTTATCTAAATCATTATCCCTATGCCAATCATAGAAATCACCTTCACCGTAGCTAGTGAATTGTATGCACTCTATAACCGTAGTTTGTAAGTTCCACCGCAATTGGTCGTTTGCCTGTTGTAATTGTGTATATAATATTTGACCTAAATGAAAGTCGTTCATCCAACTTATTTTGGATTTGCGTTGGTCCTGTTGATCCTTCCCCCAGGTCTTGCCCTCCAATAAGTTCTTCTTCCCATTCTGAATTATCGTCTGGCAATCTGTTACTTTCAAGAAGTTGTTGAAGTAACCATAATTTATAGGTGTTATCATCTGTCATCCATTTCTTCGCTTGTTCTTAATCAAAAAATCCCATCCACTTACCAAAGATACCAAGCACCACTCCTATTGCAACTAATGCTTTTAAACCTCCAGAACCCATAGCTGAAAATTTTTGTAAGTTTTTAATTTCTTGTTGCATTGTTTCTTGGCTTTGCAACATATGCTTTACATCAGTTCGTAGTTCAGCAATTTCTTTTTCCCAATCAGCCATTACTTCATCTGACTCAAAGGATTATCTAATGATAGCTTAATTCTTTTATCAATAGTTTCTTCTAGCTTTGTCATTGCTTCATTAATATCTTTATCCAACTCATCCATGTCATCCTCAATTGATGTTAATGTTTCTTTTAAATCTTTACTATTATCTCTAGCATCTTGTTTTACTTGTTGTTCTACATCTTCAACAATAGACTCTATTCGTCTAACATCAGTTCTAAGATCATTTTTTAATTCATTAGCAACATCAGACACCAAAGATACTTCTTGTATAATCATAGATAATTCACCCTGGATCATGTCTACTTCTGATTGTACTAACTCTAATCGTTTATCAAAGTCACTTAAATCTGGTGCAACATATTCTTGTATCTGTTCTTTCATATCCAGGTAGTCTTTATAAAATTCAAAACCTCCCCACATAGCACCACCCAAAGTAGTTAGGGCAGTAATTACTACAAAAATTTTTCCGCCTTTAAATTTTAATCCGCCAGGTAATTCTAGTTCCGCCATTGACTTTCCACCATTTCGTTATGTAACCCATCACTACCAACAAACAAAAGATATTGGCCCATAAGGTTATAATTAATTTCACCATCAGCTAGTACAGCATCATTAAAGAAACCTTGACGGTCCTCTAATAGTTTTTGACTTTGAAAAAATGATTTGCTGTCACCTAATACTTGCATAACAATTAATGTTTTTAATTGATTAGTAGCATCGTATCTTTTCTTATCATCCATTGACTTAACAATTTTCTTACCAGCCTTTTCTTTAGCTGACTCTTCCTTCTTTGGTTCTTCCTTTGGTTCCTCTTTAGGCTCTTCCTTTACCTCTGCTTTTTCTACTTCTTTTGTTTCTACCTCTGGCTCTGTCATCTCTTCTTCAATAGTTTCTTCTACTGTTGTTTCTATCTCAGCTTCAATCTCTGCTTCTATTTCTATTTCTATTTCGGTTACCTCTATTTCTATTTCTGGCATTTCCATCTCTATCATTTCAGCCATCTCTGTTTCTACAGTTTCATAAGTTACTTCTTCCATTTCTATAGGTTCCATAGTCATACCCTCATCAGTATCCACCATGTCATTACTGTCAAAAATATCTTCAACAATATTTATAATTTCTTCTGGTGCATCTATGTTAAGAGCAACAAACATTTCTACGGTAGTTATTTCTTGGCTGATAATGGTGTTGATAGTGTTATACAAAATCTCAAGGGAAACGTTTGAGAACATGGGGCCGATTGCCAGATTAATATCTCTACCTCCAATCTCAATAATGACTGTTGTTAAACTACCAGCAAAGTCAAAACTGCTTTCATATGTTTGATAGCCCGAAGCTGTGCCACTTGCTGAAAGAACATCAGTACCAGAAAAGACATTGGTGTTTCCATCCTTACCTGTAATGTGCATATAGATAGAGTCACTAGCATCTTGCTTGTCTACTCTAATTTCATAATTAGCTTGACCACCATGTTTAATATTAAGATCAAAAATATTTACTGTCTGAATAAAAGTAGTACCCATACCTTCAACACCCATTGTAGATGTAGAGTTACCCGAACCAGTAATCATAGCACACTTAGTAACATTCAATTGACCACAAGCATTTCCAGTAGGCATAGAAGCGGGGCCTTGACCCCCCCAGTCTGTTTGCATTGAACCGTCTTTAGATTTTACAACGTAGTTGTTATCACTATCTAAAATATCACCAGAGTTTTCATTGGTAACTGTTGTAGTTGTAATGTCTTTAATTGTTTCTGTTGTAGTAAGAACACCATCTGGTTTATGTTCTACTGTTTCTGTTACTGTTTCAATAATAGTTTCTGTAACACTAGGAGTACATAATCCAATAGTATCTGTTGTGCAGTCTACAGCTTTACTAGAAGAGGATAGGCATACCAATATACATAGCCATAGCCATAAATAAAAACTTTTCAAGGTCATGATTATCCTCCTTCCTTTTTACAATTTCATTTTCTTTTTCTTTTAGTAATCTAGCTTTGACTAAGCTACCCTCTGGCATAAGATGTACATTGTCTAACCATGCATCTCTTGCATCATTTCCTATTTTACTTTCACCATTAATGTTTACAGGGGCGTAAGTACCAGCGTTCCAAAGGGCATCGAACACCCTTGGTTCACTAGCGAGGAGGGTAACTGCACCCACTTTCATCTGAAATTGGTATAATTTTGAGGAGAGAAGGAGCAACTGGCATACCTCATCTGTGACCGTGATACCTTGACTAATTCCAAATATCTGGGTTTGAACCGCACCCACTACAGCAGTCTTACAAATATTAGAATTGTTTACAACAACGGAAGGGGAGTTAGCAGTACCAGGCGTTGAGGTCACTACCGTACTAGACACAGTAGAGTTGGTATCCGCACCTTTAGTATCAGTTGCAACAGCTATTAAAGTTATTGTAGCAAGTAAAATAAATAATGTTTTCATTAAGCACCACAGCTTTCACATTCGTCACCACAAAAACATTGATCTTCATCACCACCACATACTGGGCATTTAGGATTTATCTCGCTGTGCATGGAACTCCTTCACTACTAACAAAAGGGTGTTCTGCAAATGCCATGTAAACATATGTACCTCCACTTGCATTGTAAGCAGCACCACTTGTTCTTATTTTATAGCCATTAGATAAAATATCTAATCTAACGTTACTGGTAGCTTCAACACCAGTAGTATTTGCTTCTAATTCTGCTGATACAGGATTAGTAGAACCCCTAGTGCTATCAAGTATATACCATGAATTAGCTGAATCACTTCTTTTAATCATTAACCAAGCTGGTTTAAATCCTGTGTAAACAAATGTACCATCTGTATTACCATTACCTGTGTAGCTACCAAATTTACTATAGCCTTGTATTTCTGTAAAAGCATAGCAAACATACTTTGTATTCGCTTTACTAACTCCATCATTATCCCCTAATGTAATAACAGTTGATGTCGGTGCTGTGTCATTCCATCTAGTGGCAACATCAGTAGTGGCAGTGGTGTCTTGCAAATTCAAATATTCTGTTTCTGGGCTAGAAGTGTTTTTATGATGATAAACAGTCCACCTATTAGTTTCATCTCTATTTTTAACAATTATCCAGTGTGGAACTGCACCTAATCCATGACCTATTGAATCATTATTTGTTCCTGTTCCAGTATAAGTCATTATAGAAAATCCTGCGGTTGTGTTAGCTTGAACTGTTGTATCTATATTTGTTCCTGCTGTATTTGTTGATGTTGTTCCACCATTAGCTTTCCATTGCCATGCTACATAGGTTGATGAACTTTTATTTGTATAATTGTCGTTAGTAGCACCAGCTCCTAAAACAAAACTATCTGTTGACGCTGACGCAATATATCCATGATTATTAGTTAAATGGCTATCACTATTTTCGCTAGTATTAGAATTGGGTACTAATTCATGATGAGCACCAAAACCTCTTGAACTATCGTGTATGTAATGTGACCTACCAGAGTCACTTCTGTTTTTATGCCAAATCCAATCTGGTTGTAAATTCGAGTTACCATCATTCGTTATAGTTCTAGGAGAGGAGCCATCGCCTGTCCAAGTTGCTGTTTGAAAATATGCTGATGGGTCGTCTATTGTTGTATAAGCCATTATCCATACTCCGCTAAGTTTTTAGTGCATAGTGAATAGTATCCACTAGGTACTGCGTATTCAAAGTTACCATATCCGTTTGCGTCTGAATTACCGCTTGATATAGAAAAAGGTGGATTACCAAAATTAGTAAGCCAAGTAAATCCTACTCCAGATGTATTATCCGCTACCCAAGGAGCATAACTTCCACCTGTTGTAAAAGTAAAAGCCGCATTTGTTTTAGAAGCACCACTTGTTGGGTCACCACTAGCTTGAAACGTACCATTTTTAGCAAAATAAACTGCACCATTATCTAAATCCATAGCAACACTAAGTTTATCATTAGAAGTATAGCTGTCACCATAAGATGAATTATTTCCGTTATTTTGTTTATTACCTGTACTAGCCATGTAACCATATCCCCATGTTTTTTTACTAGGCATATTTGATTTATCATCTTCATCTAAATTTGTAATACCAAGACCACTAGGATTAGAGCCATCAGTATTGTCTAGCATTATTTCCCAGTACCATTTTCCACTGGTAGGTGCTATCGTTCCAACTGCTGTATGTAATTGTGAAGCTGTAACTGTAAGTTTACAATTTCCCTCAGATAAAGTTCCTGTTTTTGAAGCATAGACATCTAAAGGATTTAAGGTACAGAAATTGTTTGTAGGGCTGTCAGTACAATTATCATTTGCTGTTAGGTTAGTAACTGCAAAGTGATTATCATTACCACTTGTATCTGCACCTATACCACTTGCATCTGTGCCTGTGCCACTTTGTTTATACTCATGTTTAAAGCCATTAGTTCCAAATGAACCAGAATATTTTTTAGGTATCCACACTCCATTATCATTAGTTTCACCAAAAGAACTAGCATCTAATTGTGTACCATCTATAAAATGTACTTCTGAAATATATCCGTCATAGTGATTACCACCATCATTTTGTCGGTGTCCGATTGCCATGGTGCTACCACTTTTATTGAATGAAGTGCTTATATTTTGATTGTAAGAATTAAAACTTATGGTTTCTTGAACACCATTAACATACATTTTAAACCCATTTGTATTTGTTGCTTGTGTTGTATCTAAAGCTACTACTATATGATACCAAGCAGAAGAATCACGAAATAATCTAGTTGAACTACCTTTTACTCCATTGTCTGTATCTCCACTTACTTTTGTTAATAGTGTTAATTTTCCATTTGCGTCAAATCTTAAATTATCATTAAAATTATTTGTACTATTAGCACTAAAAATATCAAAATCTTGAGATTTATCCCACGGTATATTTCCAAGTTTAACCCATGCAGAAAAAGTAAATGTTTTTCTATTACCATCTGAACTTGGAGCTCTTGAAAGGTCTGCACCATCTCCACGATTAAACCTTAATGAATTACTTATCTCATAACCACTATCTAATGTTCTTGCGGGAAGGATTAATGGCATATTATTCCTTTATAGGAAATTCGCCTAGTGGTCTTGTAACTGAACCATCCTCTTGTTCGGTGTAAGTAAATAAAGCCGCTAGTGCATCTACATTTGCCGCACCATCTATTTGAGTTTGCATAGAATTACATTTTGTTCTTACTGCCGCTCTCCATGTTTTCCATGCACTATTCATTGTTGTTGATGTTTCTTTAGCTTTGATAACTCGCCAATCACTTGGCTGTAAAATACCAGCACATTGATTATCTATCATTTCTTTTTTTACAGTTTTTAAACCTTTAGTAACTATTTGATCTCCGTTACTATCTAATAATGGATCGCCATTATCATCTACTTCATTAACATCTGCAATAGCTCTAGCTGTTGCCGTGCCATAACTTGCAACAACTTTATCACCACTAGAATCATAAGTTAATGTTTGATTTGTGTTGATGTACCATGCTTCATCTTTTTTATTAGTGTTGTCATATTCTACTTCATATAAACCAATGGCTTTCTTTTCTTCTACTGACCATAAAGAATAAATTTTAGTTGAATAACGAATATTATTAATAACTAATTTTCTAGGATTATTAAATGTTTGGGTAATGCTACCACTTTCT
>TARA_R100000654_G_scaffold39369_1_pt1 | contig 10316 bp, 8 predicted proteins | sample TARA_R100000654 | Tara Oceans TARA_R100000654 (sample SAMEA2622473) | marine metagenome | biome: marine biome (ENVO:00000447); feature: surface water layer (ENVO:00002042); material: "saline water (ENVO:00002010), including plankton (ENVO:xxxxxxxx)" | depth 5 m
AGCTCTTCGTGATAAAATGAATATTGCAAGTGAGGTCATGGGCGAAGAATTAAAAGCTTGGATTTAAATTTTTTTCTTGACACAATATTTAGTGGGTGTGGATAACTAACCACAACATTTTGTGTCAAGAAGTTTATTTTTATTTTTTGTCGATTTTTCTTGCAATCAAAATTTATATATCTTATAATCTCCCATAATAAAAATGCGAGGAAAAATATGAACAGACGAAGAGGACCAGTAATAACACAACAGTGGCTTGCAGATTTTTATGCCAACGGTGTTCAGGGAAAATACAAAGCTAGTATTAAAAAAGCTGCACAGGAAAATAATAAAAACAAGAAAGATAAAAAGGAGAAGAAATGACTAAAGATTATCAAAGAAAAAAAGTTTATGATTGGGAGAAAAAAGTTTGGAAAGAACATGGTCACAAAGGTTGGGATCGTGAAAATCAAATGTCTCCTAAAGAGGCAGATAAATATGCCACTGAACTTTGGAATAAATATAAAAATAAACTTTGTTTTAATTTTTTTCCAAGACATACTTACTGTAGCCAAGTGAAAACTAAAAATGTTAGAGGACGTCGTAAACCATGTATGCACGATGGTTTTTGGTATAATGGTAAAGAAAAATATACAAAAAATGGTGCGCAGTCATTTTATAAAATAATGCATTTACCTGAAGGTAGCAGAACTAAGGTTATAATAATTCATGAAATAAGTCATGCTTTAGCACCTAGGACAGCACATCACAACTCAGAGTTTGTGAGCATATATGTTTATTTGATGGCTAAAGAATTAAACTTTAGTTTAGCTTACATGGTTAAAACTCTTAATGAAGATAATATAGATTTTAATTTTAACTTTACTAAAAAATTAGGAAGACGAGTGAAGGAGATCCAAAAGGATCTTCTTCAAAATATTTGCATGACTCTCTCCAAAAGAACTAACGACACAGCCCCCACCGTGCCTAATAACACCCAATAGATTTTGTCTATCTTACCACCCAAATCGTGAATTCCATTATGCATATGTTTCATGTCTTTTTTTATCCCTGTTATATATCCGTATATAGAGAGTAAATGTTCTCTAGTAGTTTTGGGTTTTAGTTTATCTCCATTAGGCATTTTTAATTCCTCTGTTTCTCAAAGCAATTTCTTTTTCTGCATCAGAATATAAGGCATTCTCTGTTCTGGTCAATCCTGGATTTTGTGCACTTAGCCCCTGATTTACCACTTGTTGTCCTTGCGTGATTACTTGAGCATTTGGTTCAGCTGAAGCTACTTGTAGCGGTATGGGTGGTGTTTCTATATTTTGTTGTTCAATAATTGTTTTAAAATTTTCAAAATCTATATCAAAATCTCCAGCTAAATTTAAGCCCCGCATATTAGCATTAATATCTCTTAATATGGGTAACACATCATCTATTGGTGTTGGTTCCTCAGCTATTCCCCCTTGGTTAAAAATAGGACGGTCTTCTAATCTAAATTTTTGAAAGTCTCTTTTAATACTTCGAACCGTAGGAGAAGCAGTTCTAAATGCACTTATACCACCAAATTTTCTACCTATTTCTCTAAACTTATCTTGTATACTTTCAGATGGAAAATAAGGCACAAATCTACCATTTTTAAGAGCAGAAAAAGCATCATCACTAATTTGTCTATCTTTAAATTCTCTTCTAATCGCAGCCTGCGATGTCCCTAACGTTTGAGCTGCAATAATATTTTTATACATTTCTTTTTGAACATTAAATCTAGCTTTGTTAGATACTATATATCTATCAATAATATCGTCTGGTTCTACAGGTCCACCTTTTAACAAACCAAAATATCCTCCCGTAAATTCTCTTCTAGCTTCTCTAATACCTTTTTGAAAATCATAAATTTTAAAACGTAAAGCTTTTTCTGGATCTACTTTAATAGGTCTAAATCCTATAAACCCTGCAAGTTGATCATCCAATTCTAATACCTCTCCAGTTTTTGTAGGAGCTTCTACTGCAGCTTGTCCCAATCTTACAAATTGTTTGTAGGTTGGTGCTAAAGAATCAGCTAAATGTCTTAATCTAATTACAGCTTTGTCACCTGGTGATGTCTGCTCTGTATATAAAAGTCTGCCATCTCTAGTTCTTCCCTGCCTAAAAGTAACGTTTGCAGCTGCTTCAGTCCAAATAGACTCATCAATAAAAGGTGAGGCTATATCTGCTGTAGCTTCATCTAAACTTTTTACAAAGCTTGCTAATAAACTATCTCCATCCAACTCACCTTGCTGTATTCCCAAAGTTAAAGTTCTAAAAGGTCTTGCCATTAAATCATAAGCTAATGAGTGACTTAGATCTATGTATTTTAATGTTCCGTCATCATCTCTTACAGGAACTAGCGTAGAATTTTTTGACCAATCAGGGACGAATTGTCTTAATGCTTGAAGCTCATCTTCACTAACATCATACGCAGCTTTAGCTGTTTCTGTTATTGCAGCTGGAAATACAGTCATGGTGGTTGCCATACCTGTTATTCTTTTTAAACCTGTTCCATACATAATATTATCATTTTTTACAAAAGCATTGGCTCCAATATCAAAAACTACAGGTGTAATGTTAGAGCCCTTTGTAGGTCTAGAGTGTTTCATTTCTTTAATGGCTTGAAAACCAATACCAGTAGTTGTTCTTATCATCTCTGAGGGGAACGACATAAAGTTACCAAATGGTAGATTTCTAGCTAGTTTTACATAGTTACCTACATAATCATAGTTAGGCACTGTATTTTTAACTATGTCAGCTGCTTCTTGTTTTATTTCTTTCATAGTTTTACTTACATTATTTTTAGTGTATGCATTTTTTAATCTACCATATTCACCTGCGTAGTTTAATATTTTAAAAAAATCATCCTCTGCAATGTATTGACCTTGAAATCTTCTAAACGCTCCTTTAGCAAAAGATTGGAGTCTACTCATCATTGGTTTAAGACCTGAATCTATATCAACAGATTTAGCACCGAAGCCCATATCTCTAAATAAACTTTTTAAATCTCCCACCTGTACTTGAGAGTTTACCACACCAAGCTCTAATAATTCTCTATATAAAGCCTCTTGTTCTTTAGTAGATCTTTCACCAAATCTAAGTATTCCAGCCGCTGTACGTGGACCTAAACCTCCTAGTGCCTCATCAAAACCTTGTCTTACTAGTCTTGGATTAAACATAATTCCATTTGCTGCACTAAATGCAGCTGCACTAATAAAATTTCTTAAGTGTGTTGGTATAGATAAAACTGTTTTAGCAAGTTGTGATACACCTTTAGGAAATAAAAGAAGAGATCTATATAAAGTTGTGGCTGCATTTTTAGCTACGTTTGTTTGATCCACTGTTTCAAGAATACCATAAGAATTTAATTTACCTTGAACGCCAGTTGCATTTCTAAGAGCTTCTTTTATTTCTCTTGTGGTAAATTTTCCAATTAAAGGATTAGAAATTATACCATTTTGAGTTAATTCACTCATTAAATCATCCAATGGAACTATGTCAGCTACATTATTTGTAGCTCTTGCTGCTTCTTCTTGTGATCCCCAAAAAAATCCTCTACCTATCGGAGGTCCTCCAAGAGCTGTCTTTTGAATTTCAGAATTTGTTTTATTTATATCATCTAAAAATCCAACAGTTCTACGTAAAGAAGATAGTGCACCCATTCCTTGAATAATAGTATATCTTGGGTCAGAAAACTTACCAAAAAATTCTTGAAAAACTTTTTTATCAGCGTCTTTTATAATAATTTTTTTATCCTTTACCTTTATTGTTCCCCCTAGATCTACTAATTGAGTGAATGCTTTTTCAGTCTGTCCTTCCATTGTTGAATTATTATAAGTTTTATTAGGCAAAGCAGGGGGCTTTTTCATTTTAGAAACTTGTTTTAATATCTCATCTGCTAACATCTCCGCATCTTTTCTAAAAGTTGTGTCATCAAGAAGAGGTTTTTTATTTGTTTCGGATAGACTACGTCTTATAACATTAACTGTATCATTATATACTTGGTCAGTAGGTAAATATTTTTTAAATCCTAGAATACCTTTTTGTTCAAATATATTATAAGTGTTACCTATAAAAGATTTAATTCGATCAGCTGTAATTCCTTTTATTTCTTTTACCACCTCTCCAGCTTTCTTTTTAGGAGCAGCCCCCTCTACAACTTTTATTAAACTATTAAACTCACCTCTGGCTTCATTTAAAACATCCTTAATTCTTAATCTTGCTTCTTTGCTAATATTTTTTTCTTTAAGAGCATCAACTAAATTATCTAATCTATTTACATTAATTCCTTTATCTAAGTCTCCCTTTAATAAAAGTTCATTAAGCTGTTCCATAAATTCATCTTTTTCTTTCGTCAAAGATTTATCATACACATGTTTTAATTCTGGAAAAATTTTGTTTATCTCTCTGGTAATATTTTTAAAAAGTCTTTGAGCTTCATTTATATCCCCTGCTTTTAAACCTCCAAAAGTTCTTACGCCTTCAAAAAGTTCTTTAGTAAGACCTCCTTCAGGGGTGACTGTAGAAGCTAATTTAGCTAAAGCTCTATTAAATCTAGAACTACTGTAAGCTAATTCTTTGCCTTGTGTTGCTAGAAGCTTGGCGCTTTTACCCACACCCGCTACAAAAGGTACAACCAATAAAGACTCAGAGCCAAACTTTACTCTATTTAATAATTTACGAGTAGCATCTCCACGCCCTTCAACTCTTTCGTCTTTATCTAAACGAGTAGGTGAACCTGTAAATATATCCCCAAAACTACCTATATCCTCTACATCCGCTACAAACATTTCACCAGCTGCTCCACCCATTACTCCAGCAGCAAATCTTTTAACACCTGCTTTTTCATTTAAGGCTCTAGTTCTTTCCGCTACTTTACTCATGCCAGGTGTTATCGTTACATACCTACCACCTTTTTTAGCATCAATTGCTCTTTTTGCTAACTTGTTTGCTATTTTAGTACCTATCTTAAATCCATAAGCACCAGGTATACCAATAGAAGTTATAGCCTCCGTTAACCTACCTGCTGCGTTTGCTTCGGCTATTTCATCAAAGGGATTTATTTTATCAAAGAATTGTTCTACTTTTACAGCCGTGTTTGTATCAGCTCCGAGATCTAATAGTTCAGCAGCTAAAGATACAACACCTTCTGGAACTTTTATTAATCCAGATCCTATACCTGCAATTGCAGATGTATACCAACTAGTTGGGTTATCTTCTTCGGGTCCTTTTAAAGGAGTAAATTTAGTTACCACTTTTAGCTCCTATTTTTTAGTAAATGGTCCTTTTATGTTCTTATACTTTTCAGAAAACTCTTCTTTTTTTATAAGATCTTCAAGTTCCTTAACTGTTATAGCATTTGGTCCTAATTTTTGTTTTTGTTGGTTTATATAAGTCTTACTTTTATCACCCTTTGGTCTTTCTGGTATTAAAGTAAGTCCTCTCTCACCAGCTATTCTTTCAGCATCAGATCTTGTAAGTCTAGTTTCTGTAACAATCTCTTCTTCTTCATTTAAATTAGGATCTATTTCTTTAATTTCTGGTATGTCACTAAAACTATAATTTTTTACAATATACCCTCCTTGTTTTTTAGCCGTTTCTTTTTCAGCCTCAGTGACTGGTTTTCTTACCTCTGTAATACCACCAGTTTTTGCATTTACAAAATACTTAATACCTTCAGAAAAATTTTTCTTATTAGCGGATGTAAAATTTTTTAAATTACTTTTTATATTTAAATCAGTGGATATGTAATTAGTAGCTGGAGCTAATTCACTTGCTAAAAATCCTTTAGCTTGATCATATAAAGTTCCTGTTCGATCATTACCTGCACCATCCACATACTTATATTCAGTTGTTAAAATCTCACCCATTTGGTTTGCAGCTGAAATATCCTGAGTATCATTATAAACTTGTTCTTTTATAGTAACAAAGTCTGCACTACCACCAGCAGCTGCTGTTTGAGCTTTAACTGTTTCTGTTATTTTTGTAAGTTGGAACGCTTGATCGTTATTTATTAATCTCTTCTCATAAGCTCGTTTTTCTTGTTCTGTCATTTTTTCATATGCTCTTTGTTCTCTCAATAGTTTAGCATCTAAAGCTTCTTTTCGATCTCTATCTAAATTTTCATAAGCTCTTGTTTGTTTTAATAAATTAATTTGAAATGCCTGTTTCTTATCCTCTGTTAAATCATTATATGCTCTATTGTCTAAAGTAGAGGCTCTTAAATAATTTCTTTCATCCTGAGTTAAGAAATTTTTGTAGTCTCTTTCATCAGCTGTTAGAGCTAATTTATATCTTTGATCATCTGCTCTTGCTTGATCGGCGAATCCCAACTCAGTTCCTTTTAATCTAAGACTTCTTTCAAACTCCGCTTCTTTACCTAACCTATCTAGTAAAGCTTTATTAGCTGGACCTAGTTTTGAAACAGCATCAGAAAGAGATGTGGCTGTAGCTATCTGTGGACCTGCCGATAGTAAAAAAGTAGTTAAAGGATCTGTACCTTGGTATCCACCCACACCCTCTCTTAGTTGAGCTATATACTCAGAAATTGATCTGGGTTCTTCTATTTTCATTGCACTTTTAAAAGCCTCTGGACTTTCATAGCCTTCTAATTCTATACCTTTAGCTTGTTCCTTAATATCAGGGACTAAAGCTGTTAATTGATCTGTTAATATGTTTTCTCTTTCTGCAAATTTTTGAGGATCGAATCTTTTTAAATATTCTTCTTCAGGATTAGGATAACCACTTGCAGCTTGTACTCTATCTGTAATACCAGACATAATACCAACACCAACGTTACCGCCTTTTCTAAACATCGGTCTTTTAAATGTTCTACTCATTACGAAGTTAATGTGCCTGGTTGATTAAACGCTCTGTATATACCTGCTAATGTTGCACCTGTTCCAAGAGCTGTTGCTAGAGGGCTTGGACTAGGTTCTGTTATTTGTCTAGTTTGACCTGGGTATCCAGCTATTAAACTTGTTACACCGCTACCAAAAGCTTGGGTTGCACCTAATGGTTGATTTAATTGTTGTTGAGCCAACTGTTGTTGAGCCGCTAACTGAGCTTGTCTTTGCGCTTGATTCTGTGCGCCAAGAGTTGATAAAGCTCCAACATCTTGACCTAAGAAAGATTGTTGTGCTCTACCTAATCCTAATTGATTAGCTGCTAAGGTTTGTTGATTTAGAAATGCTTGTTGAGCTAAATTTTGAGCTTCACCAAAACCTTGTTGTAATAATTGTGCTTGTAATGCTGCACGGTTCCTGTCGCTTGCTGATTGGTACTCGGCTCTTTGAACACCTTCTCTACCACCACCAAGAACACCTCTGCTTACAGCTTGAGCGGCAATATTAGGTATACCTTTAGCTGCTTGAACATCAAATTCTTGTAATGTAGCATCTATAACATCTTGTTGATATGGAGACATGAAAGCTTGAAAAGCTGTTGGCCCTGTTAATGCTCCAGCTTGAGCTTGCCTTGCAGCTGCAGATTGTAAGAATGGTTGATATGCTCCTAAACCTTGTGTAGCTATTTGTTGTGCTTGAGCCTGTAAAGGATCTTGAGCAGCTACAAACTGTGGACCAAATACTTTGGAAAGATCTGCTGTTTTAACTTGACCTGTTGCTGTTGCAAGATCTCCTAAAAATGTTTTACCAGCAGCTTCTATAAACTCTGGTGGTAATATACGTTGTTCTGTTACTTCAGCCATTATGCTACCTTATTCTCCAATCTCTTCATTTGATCATACATTCTTTGTGCTCCTTTTTCAATGCTGCCATCACCAGCACCTCTAACAGCATCAGCTGTCATTACAAATTCATTTTTACTTAACATAGCTGGTACATCATCAGCCCTCTCTTTTATACCTACTGGCACAAAACCACCTTCATCTCTGTAATCTCTTTCCATGACACCCGCTTTATTAGTTCTCATAATACCTGTTGGCATGCCACCAGCAGCTAATCCTTTTTTCTTTTTTTCAATAAGTTTTTTAATTTTTTCAAGATCAGGTTTAAATGGTTTTTGTTTCATAGGTATTTTAGTTTTAGCTTCGTCTCTATTCTCAGCTAACATTTTTAATATCTCAGATCTATACATTTCTTTTGTACCTGGGTTTCCTACAGAAGCTCTTTCAAGATCAGACTTAGGTTCTCTTAATACTTCATTAAACATGTATTTTTTTGGACCATCTTTTAAACCTATACGACCGCCATCAGCCTTTCTTAATATTCCTAATTCTCTTAATTGTTCTTTTATCTTTTCTTTATCTTTCTTTTTTTCTTCTTTGCTCATTAATAAACGTTTTAAAGATTCTCCTCCTTGTAAAAAGATATTTTTTTCTAATTCACTCTTCTCATTATAACCGTCTTTTAAACCTATACGACCACCATCCTTTACAGCTATGGGTTTATTTCTTTTTAAGTATTGTAAAAACTCTTGCATCATTTGATTTTGATTTTTCATTTTTTCAAACTCACCTTTTTCTTGTAAAAATTTTTTAAACTCTTCTTCTGGAAAAGGCATTTTACCTTCTGCAAAACCAACTCTACCACCCGTAGCATATTCAGATATATTAGTTTGTACAAACTCTTCTACCTCTGCTTCAGTTTTATCGGGATTAGTTTTTCTATAATAGTCTTTTAAATAAATTTTTAATTTTTCTGGATCTCTTTTAGTAGCTTCTATTTCTTCAGGATCCATACCTGATGCAGCTAAGATACTTCCTATCGCTCCAACAGTAAAACCACCACCAGGTACCTTACCTATGAGACCTCCTAAAAATCCCTCACCTCCAGTTGGTGCAGAGCCTCCGCTAAATATCGCCGAACCTATTCCACTTAAACTTCTTAAATTTGTAGGTAAAAAACCTTTCATACCAAAGGCTCCTCCAGGTAAACCAAAGGCCCCTATACCTAAAATAGCTGCTTTACCCAAAGGTGATTTAATAAACTTTTTAACACCTTTACCTATGCTTTTTACTAAGCTTCCTAATCCGTATAGTTGTCTGGGTTCTTGCATCCGTGATATTGCCATAATGTTGTCTAAATTTAAGTTAAAGGCAGGCGTACTAATCCTGAAATATCACACTTTATTTGATTTTTTTACTATCGTCAACAGGTTTTAAGTTATCAAAAAATCTACCATAGTATTGATATTCACCCACATGATTAATATAATCCATGATATAAACAAAGACTTTGCCCCCCATATCCGTCCATCTTTGACAAAAACCAAAGTCTTCACCAAAATATCTTTTGGTATCGGTCTCATGAAGAGTATCGAAAAAATTAAAAAAGTTTTCTTTTTTAACCTCTTTTCCATTTATATTAGTAGGTTGATAAATCTCTAGTTCTGGATATTTTTTAATCATATCCGTTAATACTTTTCTTTTAATTAACATACATCCTGTTGGAGCATGGGTTACCTCTACAACTCCATTATTTGAGTCTATGTTAGTTTGATCGCTTAGTTTTAAAGGGAATGTATATCCAGGTTTTTTAAGATCATCTGCTGATTTGGCCTGATGTCTAGCTTGCCATACTTTGTCCCAATTAAAAGATTTCATTGGATATGGACAAGATATAACATCTTTGTCAGCTGCTAACATTTTTTCAATTGTAAAAAAATCAAAATCAATGTCTGAATCAATAAACAATAAATGAGTATAATTATCTTTATGATTTAACATTTCAGCTACACATAGATTTCTACCTTGAGTGACCAAAGATGATTTCATTAATGTAAAACTAACTAATATATTTTTTTGTAAACACTTTTGTTGAAACTTTAAAACAGCTTGACAATAGTGCATAGAAACATCGCTGTGCACTGGGGTACAAACCATAATTTTGTGGGGTGATGTTCCTAAATCAATCGTAGTAATTGATGTATCATTTTCACTGTTATCAAACCATATAGGTTTAGTTGGATCTTGCATCTAAAACTCCTTTCAAAAATGTTTGCCATTGATTACCTATTTTATTCCAATTGTAATAAATATTAGCATAATTAGATTGTGAATTTAAATGGGCATGAATTTGTTCTGTGTGTATAGTTTTAGCTGCTTGTTCAATTGCAAACCCAAATTTTTGAGCTAAAGCTTGGTAGTTATTATCATAGGGAACATACATTGGAAACTCTGCTCCTGTCTCATACAACGCACCAAAATCAGTTATGATAGAATAAAGACCAGCTGCCATGCACTCTAATAGAGATATGCAGAACGTTTCTTCAAATATGCTAGGATATACATACATGTGATAATTTTTTAAATTTTCTTTTATGTATCTATTAGGCTTGTATCC
>TARA_R100000654_G_scaffold10105_7_pt1 | contig 10241 bp, 19 predicted proteins | sample TARA_R100000654 | Tara Oceans TARA_R100000654 (sample SAMEA2622473) | marine metagenome | biome: marine biome (ENVO:00000447); feature: surface water layer (ENVO:00002042); material: "saline water (ENVO:00002010), including plankton (ENVO:xxxxxxxx)" | depth 5 m
GACATTCCTTATGATGTCGATCCTACCCCACAGTATCTCTATGACGATACGGGAGGTGAACCTCCAATATCTGCACAGGAACGTGCTTGGAATTCTTTGGATAGTAAAAGAGAATCACATGGTCACAGATACCATTAAATGTACAGACCTGAGATGTCTCTAAACTCATTCGTGTTCCAATTTAATTTATGTTAATTACTATGAGTATTTTCTCAGCATTCTCACAATTTATTCCTACGTGTGAGATCAAACAGGATGAACATGGTTTCTGTAATTTCAGTGCCGTGTTCAAAGATGAACGTGGCTTGGAGAACCAACATGTTCTTTCTATTCGTTATTTCAACAATGACGAGGCAAAGGCACTCAATCTCGGTGAGCCTGTTACCGAAGAGTATCTAAAACTCAACCCCAACTGTTCCTACGAACTGGGTTGTATGATCTACGAAGATCCCGCAACTGGTCGTGTTCACAGTCTCTCCGCAGAGAAGACTATGGCTTTCATCAAGTCAACAGAACACAATGCCAAGCTGGTCAACACCATTGCTGACAAAGCGAAGCAAGCCATTGATGCCAAATGGCAACTGGATCAACCTGATCAAAAGATAGGCACAGCTACTGCCTAACTTACTTGTCCAGCCCTGGCTACTTCGGTGGTCAGGGTATTCTTATCTCAAATTATGAGCAACGATCAAAACACAGCAATCAAAGAAAATCTCCATGAGAAATATGAGATTGTTCAAGTCAATGATGCTGATTCTTCTTTTAACAAATGGTATCAGATTCGTGACGAAAACAACAATGTAGCAATGCTGAAAGGTCTATATGACAAAGAAGGTAACTACACTTTCAACATCTGGGAAACCAAAGATGAAGCAGAAGAACAACTGCAACAAATTGTCGAACAACGTTTCGAGGACATGTGCCAATGAACAAGACACAATCATGGGTGCCAGCCAAAGAATACAAGGTGATTAAATTACCTATGGCTGGCCCTACTTCAGATCAATCAGTATCTGATTATGTAAAACAAATCAACTTACAAAGGAGAAAACAACATGGAGTTTAAACTCTCAACTGAATTATCTGACAAACTTATACGTTATGACAGGATACGTAAATCAACGGTAACGGCATCTAAAACTCTAAAGAAACCAGCAGAATATCCACTTGGATTGCCTCCTATAGAAAAGATGTTACCGAAGAATGTATTACCTCTTACTGTAAGTAGAAAGAAATTGATTAAAAATATCAGTGATATTCGAGATCATCGTTACCGATGGCATACTATGTCTTGGCCGAAGGTTACTGATAAGTATCCACAGATAGGACATGAGGATCACCTATTCAAACCAACTGACAGACGTGTTACATGGGATAGTCATAGAGTGAAACGTCATATTATTATCTACCATCACGAGTCTATGTGGGTATGTCTATGGGTACCTCACACATATAAATATATCTATGGCTACAGTTTTGCTTTCAGAGATAACAAAACTAATCAGAAAAGATATGAAAGCCATCCTATCAACGGTCATAATCCCAATAGAATTGTATTCTGTCGTAAAGGAGGTAGATGGTCAGGCCCTAGTCCAAAATATGACCATAATAAACCAAAACATCTATTTCTTGGTTGGTCTTGGAATGACTGTGAATCTATCAAAATTGGTTCCAGTAATTGGAAGTACAAGACAGTTTATGTGACTAAAGAAATGTTAAAAGCTGGTCATACTTTTGATCCCACCTTTGGTATGTTCTATGGCAGAGATATCGAGGGACGTAAAGATAAAGATGAGTCACTGGCAAAACGATTACATGATTTTCGATGTGTTTTGTATCGTAGTATTCCTCAATGGAAGAAAGAACATGCTAGACATGATATAGATAACTGGAATAGATATTACAGAAGTAGATGTGAGGATATGTTTGATAGATGTACACGTAATTCACTTGCAACTGTAATAGCAGATAAGTTTGAGCCCTTACAGCAAAATTGGAAGTCATGTTCTAAAGAAGATAGAGAAGAATACAATGCTCCTCTTCTCCTTAAAGATAATTTCAAATGGGATGTAAGAAGAATCAAAGATCTGTTATATCGTCTACATAATAAAGAATGCATGACTCTCTATGAACGTAGACATAACATCAGTCATCCATTATGGAAGAAAGATGGTTGGATCGAACAACCCTTCTTTCGTAGATTATTACATCTGACACTAAAAGATCTGGAACTCAGGATGGAGAACAGTCAAGAGGAAAGCAAGGACTTTGTTGTAATACCTCTTGAACAGTTGTCTCACTTCATTCAATGGATACATTATGTACTGCGTATATGGCCTGATACGCCCGTTGATTATTTCCAAAATTACTACAAGTATCTAATGGAAGTACAGGTTCCTTGGCAAGTAGGTCAAACTGTTAAAGAATCCACTGATCCCAGAGATAGATTCGTGACTGGTAATGGAGAGGCTTACTTGGGTCGTATGCCTGTTAAAACATTCTTGGAATATATCAGGAAGATACAAGAGGAACAGATGGAAATAGCAAAGAAAAGAGATGAGATAACTAACTATTACAAAATTAAAGGAAGATGGGGATTTGAACCTAGAGAATGGAATGACACTATTGGTATGTTAAGAGATGTGATGAATGCTTATTACAACAGGAATCAAAGATTTGGTGAACTGGACAAAGCAAAGACAGAAACAGATCTTACGTCACCACGACGTTGGAGAATAACAGAACTGCATGATCATGTAATGGCAGAACAATGGAAGAATCGCAATGAGAATGAGGATTTGCCTCAGGATCTATTCCCGAAACCAATTCATGTCAAACTATCAGATCTGACTACTGATCCAAATCTTGACCTACCTATGTGGCAAGACATTACAAATGACAAACGCATCTGTTTCTTACAACCAAAGACTACACATATGCTTGCTGACTGGGGTAGAGCAGTGCGTAACTGCGTAGGTAACTCCAGTTACTCACAAGGAGTCAAAAAGAAGAAATACTTTATTGTATTGACCATGATCAATAATGAACCAAGGTACACCGTACAACTCAAACTGAGTGACGGTACTTTACTTGTTGATCAAATCTTAGATGTTGCCAATAGAAATCTCAGTCAAGAAGAGAAATCTTTTGTGCAACTAGCCTTCGCAAGGGCATTTGACTTGCGTTCACAACAAATCAAGGAGGAATCCAAATGAATCAATCACAATTTGTCAAAGAAATCATGACCGTTGTATTCGGTAAAGATTATAAATACATGTCCGATGAGGAAGTTTCTTACAAGCTGGCTCTTGGCATGATTAAACAAAAGTATGAACAGAAAAAAGTTTATCCAAGACGACCAAGTCTCAGGGAGACCCAGGCCATGCAAGCCTACAACAGAGGAGGTTACTAAATGAATATTATTAAATGCACCAATGGTGTGGGCGTATGGGAAATTGAGGAAACTCACGATACTTTCGACACACTAGAAGAAGCACAGGCAGCAGTTATTGCCTATGAAGAGGAGGTTACTGATGCCAATTTATAGAATTTATGGAACTCAATATGAGTCCTATGAAATATGGATAGAAGCAAAAGATGGTGATACAGCTGTAAAAATTGCAGAAGATGCTCCAAATGAAGCATGGCTTTATTCAGGAGAAGATTTCAAAATTAATCCATCAGGAACTTATACACATCAAGGTTCCGACATCATGGATAAAAATTTATTATACAAACCAAAGGAGGTTATTAATGAAAATTGATGGAAAAAAACTTCTTGATAAACTCACCAACTTAGGTTGGGATTATCAATGCATGACTCAATCAGGGAAACAAACTTATGATGAAATCATGATTATGTTTGGTGTATTAAAGGAAGGAGAAACATGGTTAGAGGAGGATAACTAATGGATAAAGCACAAGCAATACTGGAGTTCATACTTAAAGTATTAACCATGCACAATGAAGCAGACATCACCTGTTTCTACCCAAAGGATTACATAAAAACTCTTGAGTTTCTTAAAGAGAATATTGACAAACAAATTGACGATCTAATCAAAGCGGAGGTATCCAAATGAAAACAATAGTACATTGGACAATTAAAGTTACGTGGTCTGATGGTGAGGAAGAATTTTTAGATTACATTCCTCATAATGATGGTATCGAAAACTATTTGGATCAATTAGAAGAAGAAAAAAATGAAGAAGAAGAAGAAGAGGAGGAGGAGGTATCCGAATGAAACTAAGAAAAAACATGCGACGTTTTAATCCACGTACTTGCACCGGATGTAATTCAGACATCCCCAGAGGTCAAAAGTATGGACAGAAAACTAAATCAATTCCATACAAACAAACTTCTTGGACAGTTGATAATCGACCAAAAGACGAGATTCCGGACTGGGCATGGCGAACAGTTTATTATAAAGAGGAATTTGATTTCTGTGAAAAATGTTGTATCAAAGAAGGATGGGTATCTGATGGCAATTAATCTAATTCCACTCAAAGCAACTGTATTCTTTGAGCCAGATGAATATGTACAGTACTGTGAAGATAATTGTCTTCAGCCTTCACTAGATGGGTTTGAAGAATACGTTATCAATGAGATGAAGTACAAAGGAAGTAAAAAACCACTCATTGAAAGAGATTGGAGTAATTATCGTGGGTCTTATCTAGTAAAAGATGAAGACGAAACATTATCCTAATGCAGTGTATTGATTACAACGATAACTAAATTTGATCTCTTTCTTTTTCTTTGTGTCTTCCTTACCCTGTTTGTAAGGGATTCCACGGTAAACAAGTTGCTCGGTCATGATTCTGTATCTATTGCTACTAAATTATGATAAGAGATTATTAAAAAAGCGGGAGTTCACCCTGTAACACTTGTTACAATCCAATCGTAAATTAATTATGAAAGTTTTAATCGCCTGTGAATACTCAGGTATTGTGCGTGAAGCATTTGCTGCAAAAGATCATGATGCCTGGTCATGTGATCTGTTGCCTACAGAACAACCCAGCAAAAAACATATAGAGGGAGATGTACTTCCTATTCTCAATAATGGCTGGGATCTGATCATAGCTCATCCTCCCTGCACACATCTATCTGTTAGTGGTGCAGCTCGATGGGCAGAGAAGGTTGCTGATGGTAGACAACCAGCGGCCATTAAGTTTGTAGAAACTATCTGGGATGCAGATTGTCCCAAGATCTGTATCGAAAATCCTGTTGGTGCCTTATCTTCCAGATCAAAACTAGGTAAGGCAACTGTATATATACAGCCATATCAATTTGGTCATGCAGAACAAAAGAAGACAGGTCTTTGGTTAAAAGGTCTACCTAAACTTATTGGTACTAAATATATAGATGTCTCAGGTTTACCTGACAAAGAAAGACAAAGACTTCATTGGTTACCACCATCAAAAGATCGTTGGAAGATACGTTCTCGTACCTTTCAAGGTATTGCTGATGCCATGGCAGATCAGTGGGGATGAGACCTGAGAAGTCCTTAAACTCATTCAATTTAACTCAATTTAACTTAACTATTATTATGGAAAAAGAACACTGGGAGTATCTCTCTCAAATTATGTCTTACAAACTTAAATTAATTAAGGAAGATCTTGATCTACCAGATTCACAAGATCCTAATAAGAATGTCTATCTACCTGTTAGAAAAAAAGAATTAAAAATGGTTAATGTAATTCTCAAATACATTGACAACAGACTAAACATAGGAGATTGCTAATGGAACTACTTAAATTTTCTACCAGTAATGGCAAGCTAGACAAACGTCTTATCTTTTCCATTCCAGCTGGTTATACCTGTCCTCATGCTGGTAAATGTCACACGTTTGCTCAACGTGATACCGGTAAAATCATGGACAATCCTCATGGCTGCAGTGAATCTCCAGAGTTCCGCTGCTTTGCTGCTATGGCAGAAGCTAGATTTCCCACTGTTCGAGCGTCTAGATGGCGTAATTTTGATCTGCTAAAAGCAGCTAGAAATATTCATGTAGATGCTAATCCTAGTAAACCGACTGAGTATTATCTAGCCATGAAACAACTGATCATGGCATCTCTTGATGCACATCCTCACAGAGACATGGTACGTATCCATGAGTCTGGTGATTTCTGGACTCAACATTACATGAAAGCTTGGATGCTTGTGGCAAAAAACAGACCAAAACAAAAGTTTTACGCCTATACAAAGTCTCTTAAGATGTGGTGGAACTTACAGGATGAGATCCCTGACAACTTCTACCTCACAGCTTCCCATGGAGGTGATGAAGACCACATGATCTTTCAGTTTCCAGAGGTCTACCAACGTGTTGCTTATGTCGTATATACCGAACAAGAAGCTATTGATCGTGGCTTGGAGATTGACCATGATGACTCACATTGTTTTGGTGACAAACCATTTGCATTGCTTGTTCATGGTAGTCAGCCTGCCGGATCAGAAGCTGGTGCTGCTATTCAACAACGTAAAAAGGAAGGAGGCTTTGTAGGTTATGCCAAAAAATGAAGAACTACCTGATGGTTATTTCGATATTGTCTGGGCTAGTGGACAATATCTAACTGAGAACCTCCCTAATGATTACGATCAATGGAGTAGTAAAAAATTAGATGATTTTATAAATGATCATAAATGGGAACCATTTGAAGATTATGACTCATCATTTATCTGGGAACAGATTGAACATCTTGCATATAGTGTAAGAAATTATATAAATGGAAATTAGATGAATGACCTTTATCCTATGGAGAATGATTAATGATTACTGAAAAAAGAAAATTAGAGTTAAAAGCTGAAAGGGATTTAACTCAAATACTGTATAAAGCCAGAGATAAAGCAGAAGGTTTTTCTACACCAAAACATGCATATCCTGATTTAACAGTTAAAGAAATACAAAATGTTATTAACCATTATTTATGATTAACTCTTTTTTACCATAAACTCTTGCTAAATTGCAGGTTTAATTTATCATTTAGCTATTGATATTTAAACTTAATGAATTATGTAATCTCTACTGAGATTGATGGAATTCTTTATTGTGTGAAAACAAATAAGGAAAAGAATCGTTTTGATTTGCAACCAGTAATAGGTGTTGCTGATTTCAGAAAAGTCTTTATGCCTTGCAACAATTCACAAGCCGCATTTATCTTAAATTGGATCAACAAAAATGATGAGTTTCTCGCAAGTAAACAACTCGAAATTCACCCTGCAGCCAAGTACCAGTGAGGGATTGTGGCTTGTATTTGATATAGAAACTAATGGATTATATGATGACGTTACTGAAACTTTCTGTATCGTTTGTCATGACATAAGTAACAATCAAACACACAAGTTTAAACCAGATCAAATTAATCAAGCACTTCAATTGTTATCTAAAGCTGATGTATTGATCGGTCATAATATATTGTTTTATGATCTTCCAGTATTAAATAAGCTTTACAAAATAACATTTAGTGCAAGAATAATTGATACTTTAATCTGTACAAGATTAATCTGGCCTAAAGAAGTTCTATATGATCTCGATGAGAATTCATATGATCAAGTACCTCCAGCTCTAAAAGGATCTGCATCCTTAAAAGCTTGGGGTTATCGTTTATCTAATCACAAGATAGATTTCAAAGATTTTTCTGAGTATTCACAAGAGATGTTGGACTATTGCGTACAAGATGTCTTAGTAACCTCTAATCTTTTGAAATATATTGTTAAACAAAATTATTCACAACCTGCGTTACAGTTAGAACATGAGTTTGCTATCTACATTCAGAAACAGATTCGAGAAGGAATTCCATTTGATATTGATGCAGCTCTTGATCTTGTGGATGTTCTCCGAACAAAACAAACACGATTGGAAGGGCAACTACAACAAACCTTTCCGCCCATAAGACACTCTGATTGGTTCACCCCCAAGGTGAACAACAAGAAGAGAGGGTATGAGAAAGGGGTACCATTTGAGAAGATACGCTATGAAAGGTTCAATCCTGGATCACGTCAACAAATTGTGGAGCGTCTACAACAGAAGTACGGATGGACTCCAGAAAGAACAACTGAGAAAGGAAATCCAATACTTGACGATGAAATCCTTGAACGACTCCCCTATCCAGAAGCAAAACCATTAGCAGAATACATGCTAATCAAAAAAAGATTAGGGCAGATAAGTGAAGGTAATAATGCGTGGCTAAAATTAGTCAACAATGAAACAGGCAGAATGCATGGCAATGTAATCACCAATGGGTGTATAACTGCCAGATGTTCTCATAGATCTCCCAACCTTGGGCAGGTTGTAGCATCTTATTCACCATACGGTAAAGAATGTAGATCTCTTTTTCATGCACCATATAACTGGGATCAGATAGGTATAGATGCCAAGGCTCTGGAACTCAGATGTCTAGCTGGCTATCTTGCCTACTGGGATGATGGTGAATATGCAGCACTGGTAGTTAATCCTGAGGTGGATATACATACATATAATCAGGAACAGTTTGGCGTCCCCACAAGGGATATAGCCAAACGTTTGCTCTATGGTATGTTGTATGGCTGCGGTGCAGTAAAGGCTGGCACTATCATTGATCCAAATGAAAAGGATCAGGAGATACTGAAGACACTAGGAAGAAATGCTATCAACAGTTTTTTAGTTGGTGTACCAGCTCTTAGAAAACTTAAACAACAAGTAGAGGAAACCATAGCAGAACGTGGTTACTTACTGGGTTTAGACAAGAGAGCATTACACTGTCGCTCTGCCTTCAAAGGTTTAAATGTATTGCTTCAGTCTGCTGGAGCGTTACTAATGAAACAAGTTGTTATCAACATTAATAAAAACATTGCATCCAATTTAAATCTTGAGTATGGTTTGGATTGGTATCAGATGTTGATGATACATGATGAGGTTCAACTTGCATGTAAACCAGAACATACAAAAGCCATACAGAAAGAATCATTAGATGCTTTCCCTCAGGCTCAGGAGTTCTTTGGTTTTAAATGTAAGATCGAAGGTGATTCCAAAGTAGGAAGCAACTGGGCTGAAACGCATTAATCTACGTCCTGAGCAAGACGTTAAAAGGTTTTATCCTCGGCACGATATAAAACTACCCTAAACGTTACATTCTAAAATTATGATTCCAACAGGAAATTTCAAAGTCATCTTATTATCGAAGCCATCTCAGGCTACGAATAAGAAAACTACTGCCATAGTAGGTATTCCTCCTTCAAGGAATAAGACTGTACCATTGCAACTAGAACTCAATGTTTATTCAAAACAAATGCAAGAGACATTGAATAATGGTGAAAGTGGACAAGCTTTCTTTCTATCTAATACAAAGGTCAGACATGATCCTACAGGAGAAAGAACAACACCAGAAGGTAAGAAGCAAAGAATTTATTCTTACTCATTACATGGAGGATTACTGACTCCTGTACCAAAGGAAGTTAATGCTTTCCCAAACATTAATCAGATATATCTATTTGGTTGGTGTGGTTTCGATCCTACTGAAAAAGATCTAATTGAGATCAATCAGAGTTTGGTTAAGGCAAAACAATCTGTATCAGTCCTTATGAGTAAGGATGAATATAACAATCATATGATTGAACAGTTGAGCAGTGTGGATGACACTTACAATGCTGCCATGCAATTGCACAAGTGGGCTAAGAAAAGAAAACCTATCTGTGTCAGAGGTAGTTTAGCAACGACAAAGTTCACCACTAAAGATGGAACTGAAGTAACTAAAACTGTAGTTGAAGTTGATGACTTTAAATTAGGTTCAAATACAAGGACAGATACTATTAGCTCTAACAACAATACTTTCCGTTCAGAAGAAAGTATTGGTGACGCTTGGGCTGAACCTGCCAAGGCTAGGTCAGTTGCTCCTCTTAGTGACACTTTAGGAAACCTACCTGGCCAATGGGACAGCTCACCTCGGGTACCTGAAACTGATGAAGTACCTTTTTAATTAATCCGTAATTCATTTTATTAATCTCATGAAAACAAAAACAAAAACAATGGCTACTAACGAAACATCCACAGAAATGACCAAGAAGGACTTTCAGTTCTTTCTTACAAAAGAATCAGGTGCTACTGATGGTTACTCAAAATTTGTAACTCTGCAACCAGTTAACAAATCCACAAAGGCTGGTTACTACGTAGAGATGAGTCAGTTATCTAAGGTTGATTGGACTGCAAAGATTGATGACTTTGATGCTAACACTGTTACTTGGAATTATTTACATACCTTTGGTAGTAAAAA
>TARA_R100000654_G_scaffold5022_5_pt1 | contig 10237 bp, 5 predicted proteins | sample TARA_R100000654 | Tara Oceans TARA_R100000654 (sample SAMEA2622473) | marine metagenome | biome: marine biome (ENVO:00000447); feature: surface water layer (ENVO:00002042); material: "saline water (ENVO:00002010), including plankton (ENVO:xxxxxxxx)" | depth 5 m
AGTAGGAAAGTCAGATGTTCTCTGAATGGTAATATCACGAAAAATAGTATAGGTATGCGTATTATCATATGTATCTCCAAGGGTAATATTACCACCAGAAAATCCATCATCTACCGCTGTACCATTTACTGCAAATGTTCCAGTTCCTGAGCCTCTAGTGAGAGTAGTATCTGTTCCAGATGATGTGGTCACAATTACTTTAATGTCATCTAAAGAGAAGAAGGGAAAGTCTATAGTCAATGTCGTACTATTCGCAGTTACTGCCTGCGTATATTGTACTCGAGCATCATTATCTGCAATTTGTATCGTAGCCATACTTTACCTATCCTCTATTATTTAAACATTGTCTATTCACATTATTATTGGTTATAAATTTTATCAAAAATTGGGTCTGCTAACGGATGTGTTCTGAATGGAGTAGAAAAACTAAGGCTATCAAGAGTATCTTGGTCTACTCTATTTCCTAAAACATCCCCTGCTATTCCTGCTACATTTACTAAATTACTTGCCGCTGGCCCAAATACTGCAGAAGCTTTAGCTCCAACTGGTAATGGATATGATCTTTTGTCATTAATAATAGGTCTTAGTCCAATACCGTAGTTAGATAATTTTTCGACTGCATTATTAACATCCATAAAAGAACCAAGAATACCAGAACGATCTATTGCGTTTACAAGTTTTTCATCAAAGCTTTCTTTATTTGTCATACCATATTGGCTTCTTTTAATTTCGTTTACCATAGCAGCTAAGCCTATAAGAAAAAAAGCACCTTGCCAGAAAGCACCATCTTTTTCTTGCAAACCTGATGTAAGAAGCCTTACAGTTGCCGCTTGTCCATAAGATTTAAATTGGGTAATCAAAGAACCAAACTCTGTAGATGTCCATAAAGCTCTATCTCCAGCTCCGGGAGTAATAATAATACGTTCTACACTTTCATTTAACGAATTTCTAAATACATCTCTTGCTGTAATATCATTCCATAATTCTGTATTTGGCAACCACTCACCATCAACCTGCTCTCCGTTTGTTCTAATAAGTTGTCTAATTCTGTTAGACATTGCTTCATCAATACCAGTTTTCAAGAACTTTTCTTTATCTGCTTTGGAAAGTGACTTCCAAGGTTTCATAATAGATTCAGTCATTCTTAAAAGAGTAACGTTTCCTGCAAATTCTTTTAATGACTGATTCCATATATTTAATCCATTGATAACAAACATGACTCCAACACTTTGATTTAGCCCTCTTTCTACAGCAAATCTGTTTCCAAATACATCTCCCATATCAGCAAATGCGTGTGCTCTTAGTCCCAAAACGGCATCTGCGGCCACACCTGCTTGTTTAAGTTCTTTTTGAGAAAGAGATTTAAGTAGAGAAGCATTCTCTCTAAACTGATATCTCAATCCTTTTTCATAAACAGTTTTAAATCCTTCTACCATAATAGGTCTCGCTAAGTCCGGTATTGAACTAATTGCCGCTCCACCCATACCAATTAAAACATTGATTGATTTCATAGTTCTTACAAAACGACTAGACATTTGGTGAGGGTCTTTAGATGCACCATAAGTTCCTCGAAGTCTGTCTCTCAATCCACGAATATCTTTTAGATCGCTTACAAGCTCTTTTTGATACTTGGCTTTTAAAGCTGGATCTGTTGTTCTATCGATAAGTAGTGTCCATTCATCAGAAATTTTATCAATAACAGGTTTCATATCAATACTACCAAAAGCTCTTTGTAGCTCAATATCTATACCCATTTGCTTAGAATGATGCCTTAATAAAACTTCAATGTCATTTTCAAGAAACTCTTCTATCAAATCGTCATTTATTTCAAGCTCTCTCATTCTAAAAGCAGAACCGACAATAACATCTTCAAGATTTCCTTCGAACTCATCTATCTGCATGTAAGGTCTATTTTTAACAATAGAGTCAAAAACACCTAAAACATAATTGTCAAGTTCTTGGCCTGCTAATCCTAATTCATCAACACCGTGTTGCCTAATGATTGATTTAAAGGTTTCTTGATTAGACATAATTTTGTCTACTCTATAAAGTCTTGGTACATAGCTTAATGCCGTGTTAGTAAAAACTCCTTCTGTTCTTACTCTATCCAAACGATTTCTTAACATATTTACCCTTGAAATATCTCCAGAATCTTGAGCTGCTTTTAATGCTCTTCTAATTTGTATTTCAAACAATCGTACTCCAGTAGCTTGATTTTTAATAAAATCAAAATTATTTCTTGCTTTTTGAGCCGCTTGAGTAATAAAAGGACTTGCCGCATCTCCAATGTTATCAACATCTCCTCTTCTCATAGCCTTTGAAACTCTTACTCTAAAATCATATTCACTTAAATAATTATTTCTTCTACTAAATTTATCTTTACCAAATCGAAAAAACATCTGTGCTTGTCGTACAGTATCATTACTACTTGCGACAGTACCTCTATAAGCTAAATAAGCAGTATCAATCTCTCTTAAAGATTGAACGAGAGGAGCAATATATTTTGTTGTATAATTACGCTCAACAGATTGAGATACAGCTTCTTCTGCATCCACCTTTTTCTGCATCATGCCTCCAAGACTTACCATTTCAGCAACAAGTCCTCTAACAAATGGATTGCTACTTTGAAGCATTCTAAACATTGGATTGATTGGTAGTTTTTCTACCCCAATACCTGTTTCTTTTAAAGCATCCTGATCCATTGTAGCATAAGCTTGCCTTCGAGCTATATCAGGATTAACGGAAGCTCCTGCTGAGCGATAAAAACCATCTCCTCCATATTTTTTTTCGTATTTTTTATCTCTTTCTTTAAATCTTTTATCAGACCCTTGAACAATTTTTTTTCCAAAAACACCACCGATAGCACCAGCAAATAAAGAGCCAAGAGCAGTAACCATCAAAGCTTGTTCTGCTTCATAGCTTTGTTTTTGAGTAAGCAAAAATCCTTGTTCTAACCCAACAACGCTACCAGTTGTTACTCCACTAGCTGCAGCCCTTTTAAAAAAACTAGCTGACCTAAGTGCTTGTGCTGGAGCTAAAGGAATAACACTACTTGGAGTAAGTAAAGCTGATGTAAAAGATTCAACACCAGAATCAGAAGAAGATAAAACAGTAGAGTTAAAATTATCTCTTTTTAATCTTTCTAGTCTTCTTGTTGTTTCTTGTTCATTAGGGCTTCCTATAAAACGCCACATAGAGTTTTCATAGCCTTTTAGTTGAGGGTCAGCAAATTCATCATAATTAGGGTCTTCTGGATATCTATATAATAGGTCATTTAAATATTCAGAAAGTGCAAGAATAGGATTATATTGTTGAAACGCAGCTCTCCATATTTCACTACTTGTATCAGTAAACAAAGCTGGACTTGCTACACCGAGTTCATTCTTTTTTATTGTTTCAGATATAGGCCCTGATAAAGCGATATCTTTTTCAAGTAACTCTTCTATTATTTTTTTCTCTGGTAATGCGTTTTCTTTACTTTTTATTGCAGTATTTATAGTTTCAGTTTGAATTTTTCTAGCATCATCAGCGATAGTCATTCGATTAATATAATAGTTATCGCTTTCAAACTTTGGCTTTTTTTGAGGATTTCCTTTATATTCTGGCAAACTAAATACAGGCATATCATCTAATGCCATATCATCTTTGATTGTTTCAGGTGGGAGTGCCGCTGTTCCTTCTATTATTTCTTCTATACTTTTATCTTCTACTACGGTCTTATCTTTTTTTTTTACTTCTTCAACAATACCTGGAACATTTTCTGCAAGTTGACTAGCTTCTAAATCTTCTTTTATTCTTTTAAGAGCACCTCCTCCTGCTTCTATTATTTCTTCTTGTTGTATTTGTCTTTCTAAATAAGAAGCCTCTTTGTTTCTGCGTGTTTTATATTTATCACCAAAATTACGAAGATTTTTTAAAGCACTATTCCAGTCATTTGAAGTTGTCTGTCTCCAGAAATTTGGCGTTTCACTTTCTAAATCTCCATATTGAAATGCGACAGAAGCAAGAACAGTTTGTTTACCTTTACTCATTTGGTAAAAATCTTGACCAGTTGCATTTCTCCATTTAGAAGCAAGCCTTGTAGTTGCCTCTCTTTTTGCAAAATCATTTATAATAGATGCTTCTTTAGAGCTTATTCTAAGTTTATTAGCTAACTGTAATGCGGCATCACCTTTTAAGCCAAGATAAGGTTTAAGCTTTTCTTGTATGTCTTTAGGAAGATTTTTTATATCTGATTCATTTCTAGCACCTAAATCAAATCCACTTGCAATAGTAACTCCTGATTTAGAACCGTCTTTATCAGGAACATACCCTATAAGACGATTACCTTCTAAACTACCTATAAATTTCCAATCAATATTAGCCATTATTTATTTCCATATATTCTTTTTAATTCGTCTTTATATTCTTCTTGACTCAACTTTCCTGCTAGCAAATCTCTCAAAACAGCAACATCTCTTGCATCAACTTCTTTATCAGCATCTATATCAGCGAATGGATTAATAGAACTATTAATAGATTGCAAAAGTTCCATCAAAGCAACATATTTATTTTCTTTTTGATCAAAGGAACTCCAAGTTGCGTCATTATTCAAATCACCAATAATAGCTTGTATTCTGCTTTTTATTTGTCCTTTTTTAACAAAAGCATAATTATCCATAAATGTTTTTATAGTTTTATTTTTTACTCTTTCTAAAGCAAGCTTATATACTTCATTCAAATGACTTGTACTAAAATCAAATTTATAATCTGCAATTACGTTATACACTCGAAAAGTATCAGGATTTTCAACTTGTACTGTATATGTTTGATTAATACCATAACCACTATTTGCTTCTAATGATATGATTGCATCTCCGCTTTCTATAAGCTCTTTAAGCTCTGTAGGTAAAGCTGATTCTGGCTTTAACAATCTAAACTTAATATCTTCAAATACAGCATCTCCAGTTGACATACCTAAAGGAACATCTCCTATTTCAACAGAAGCTTGAGCGTGCCAAGGACTAAATGAAAAATATCCATTACCTTCTGAGTCTACATTTAAACCAACATCTTCTGATATTTCTATTATAGACTGCCTGATACCTGAACGAACAGAAGCAGGTGTTTTAGGATCAACAACACCAAGTGATATTTTATTTGCAAGAGATAATTCCATAGCTTTTAACATTCTTTCATCGCCAATAAAAACATCACTATAATCGCCTTTGAAATCTGGTGCTTGTTCAAAAAAGTTTTTAAGTATTCTGTTTTCTCTTTCAGTTACTTCCTTTTTACCACCTGTGAACATTCTTGTAATAAATGGCAATAATTGTTCTTTAGAAACGGCACTGCCAAAATTTTCTTCTAATAAAGATGGGACATCTATACCAGCAAGTCTTCTTTGCGGATTAGTGGTATCTGATTGTTTTATATCTTGAAATTTTGACATTCCAAGCACTGCAGCCATCTCAAAATCAAGTGGAGTTACGCCATCTCTATTTAAAATAGACTCTGCATGAAGTGCGCCCATTCCTAAATCCGTTACACCACTTAACGTTATTGCATTACTTAATGTGTTTCTAATTTTATAATAAAGCTGTATTTTAGATTGAAAAACGTCTTCTTCTATTGAAGGATTATCTAAACCTTGCAATGATTTTTTCACTTCTGGATGTAACACTGCATATTGAGCAGTAAAGGCTGTAACTAAATTAAAGTTTGCTTCTTGTATTTCTTCATCTAAACTAAATAATGTTAGACCTTGGCTATCTTCTTGAAGTTTATATGCATCTTGACTAGCAACTAAATCTCTTTGTCTAGCATTAGCATTTCCTGCAATCAAATCGTTTCTTGCTTGAATTATTTCTGATAATTTAGCCCTTTCAGTTGCTAAATCATTTGAATATTTATCTAATCTTTTAGCCCATGATTTTCGTGTGTAAGAAGCTGTTGGGCCTGTACCAATAAAACCGCTTTTCTCTAAATCTGGAGTAACAAATTGTAATGATTCTAATGTAACAGAAAAAGTACGCATTGCATTTTCTAATTTAGCAATTTCAACATCAGCATTTTCTTTAATTTCTCTTATAAAAAATTCATTTGACTTTGATTGAAACTCAGCAAATTTATTTGCATTTATATATCCCTTCTGAAACATTATTTTTATTGCTTCAGCATTTTCCTCTCTTTCATCTGGATTAGAAAATTCATTTTTGAATGGAATCATAAGCATATTAAATTCTTCATTACGAGCATCTTGTGTTGCTTTTGCGATTGCCGCCTCACCATTTTTTATTGCTTGCTGTTTATTCTTTAACATTTGAATAGCGACAGTTCTTTGGGGAACATTTATATCTAATTTTAATATTTGGTTTATATCATTAAGGTTTCCCATTTCTATATCAAATAGTGCTTGACCATAATTTGTAGATTGCCTTTCTGATGTTTCTTGTTTAAAAGCCGCTCTAGTATTTTTTAATCTGTTTAATTCCTGAATCATTGTATCAGCGACAACATTTCCATCTATCTTTGGATTATCAACAAATTTTTTTCTTGTCTCCCTTATCATTTCTAATGTTTGACTTAATCCATTTATTTCATAAGACCTTGCAACATGAGCTTGAGATGAAGCAGTAATTTGATCCATAACAATACCTGATTTAAGTTTTTCTATTTCAGCATCTGTATAATCTATAGATTTTAAAGCATCAAAAGAGCCTTCTAAATCTTCTGTTAGTTCTTGAACCATTTTTCTCGTACCAGCCATTTCAGCAGGATTTGTAGTTTCACCTTTTGCAGATATGGCACTGAGTTGCTCAGATACTATTCTTATATTTTCTAAAAGAGTTTGTTCTGTGTTTTTCCTACTTAATGAAATCATTCCTGCATTGGCTTGAGATTCAGCAGAAACAAAATGTTGTGTAATAGAAGGCAATACAGCTTGTTTAACATTGAGAGGAAGATTGGCATCATCTAATGCTTTTATAAAACCATCAAGACCACCTCTTATGGCTTCTGGGTTATTAGGATTTTTAGCTAATATATCTGATGCAGATAAATAAGCTTCATTAGATATATTTGCCGTATAGGTTTTTATAGCTGAATCTGTGTAAGCTTTTTTCAAAGCCTTTTTTTCTCTTGCACCAATAACTTTAGAATCAATACTATCAGAAACACTTAAATTTGTAAGTGGAACGAGATTATCTTCTTTATCATAAGTAGAGCCTGCTGTAACTCCTTCTTTTTCTGCTTCAATAATCAAATCATTAAGTTTTTCACTTCTTATATCAGTACCAATATCAAAAACTATATCTGCTATATTCTCGAAAGAACTAGCTAAACTTTGAAAACCACTTAAATCTGGCATACCAGTGGGTTGAACAAAAACGCTCCTCCCTTGTGTTTTTCTAAATGCCATAACTTAACCCCTTAGCCTTGACTAATTTCATATCCTTGAGCAGCCGCTTTAGCAAAACTCCCTAATGTGACTGATTGTGCTTTTGCTCTAGATGAAGCTGCACTTAAACCATATTTTCTTCTATTAGATAATCCCATTAATTTAATGGAAGATATATCGTTAGAAGCCAATTTTATTTCATCGTTTTCTAAAGCTGTAGTGGATGCGCTTGTTCCCAGAGCAATACCTTGAGCTGACATAGAAGAATCTAGAGATGCTAATTGCATTCTTAACTTTCTATTGACCTGTGATATTTGTTGAGAAGTCTTAATTGCTTCCATATCTTTTTGTTCTTCATAAAGTTGAGCTTCCATTTCATAAGCAGAGCGTTGTTGTTGTGCCGCCATAAAATTAAAAGCCAATGATGCAATTTGTGTTTCTACACCCATTATACTTCTACCTCTAACATCACACCATTCAAGGTTAACGGAAGCGGTTCATCTTGAGTAATCGATACCGTTCCTTCTTTACCCCATCCTAACATATATATTTCTTTTCTTTCAGTAACAGAATCTGGTTGTAATGAAAAATCATCTGTTACTCTCCTTATAAGCATTGTTGTCCCTTTTGTTTTTACATTCAATGTTTCATTCAAATCTAGAACAGCTCTTACTACTCTTCTTTTTTGACCAACAGATATACCATCTGCTAACTGAAACTCTGGAGCTAGTGTTGTTAATGTTGGTGTATAGTTCAAACCAATCTCTACTTCACTTACAGCTTCCGTCAGAGTAAGTTGTCCACTTCCATTTGTTGTGAATGTACCCATAGAATAATTGCCAGATTTTACAACAACAGATGTATTTGGTAAGTGAGATATTGTCCAGTTTTTTGTAGGACTTCCATTTGTTGCTTTTATAGCAGAGTCACTATGATAGTCATTGTCTAGTCTTTCGAGTGTTGTAAGAGTAGATGAATTGATTGTTCTTTCGCATACAACATAAATACGTCTGTTTACATTAACTACATTTTTAAAACTACCAACAGTAGAGTATTCACCCCATCCTTGTAATCTTTCTTTTCTAATACTCATAAACACTGGCATCTTGCCTTGTGCATTAACAAGATAAAGATAGGACTCTACTTGGTCTGATGCTTCTCTTTGAGATTCAATATCTGTTGGTGTTCCTATCAAATGCTGAGATAATATTGTAAGAGCATCTGAATTGTATGCCTGATTCAAATCAGAATATATAAATTCTCTTATTGCACCTTTTGATTTTGTAAGAAAGATAGTTGCTCCATCAAACTCAACTGGAGATACTTCACTGCTACCAAAAGATGTTTGTGTCTTTATAGCAATAGTAGAAGGAGTAAGTGGCTTATCATCGACAGTAGGAACAAATAATTCTTTTTCGGAAGTAAATATCGAAAGATGTCTAAGTGATGAAAGAGACTTTATTTCAGATACTTGATTTTCTGCTATCTGAACTTGTATCGATTCATTATCAAGACCAGTTCCCACATCAAAATTAAAGAAGTTGCCTACTTTAGAAAAGAAAATATGATTAGGTAGATTTTTAGAACCACCAAAAATTAGTCTCTGGTCGTGGAATATAACACTTCGAGCAAATCCATTACGTGTCGAGAATACTTGCTCACTCCAAGTAGTAACAGCATTATGATTATGAGGAGCAGAACTAAACTTGCCAGTAATTTGAGTTCCAGATAAATGAGCGATGACTTCTATATGATGTTTATCATTATTAGTATCTGTAAACTCTATAAACTCTCCTACCCAGTCAGATGAGAATATGGATGCGCTTGCTGTGATAGTTTGATTGCTAGTGCTTGTATTTGCAGGGTCTAATGTAACAGAAGGGTCAGAAAACCTAAAGTAAGGCTGACGCTTAAATCCATTATCTGAACTAAACTCATAAGCACTTCTTGAGAATGTATCTGCAGCCGTTCTTGTAAGTTTTTGCATTGCCATATCTGGATGAACAATAATCATGGTATCGCCAGATTGAGCAACCTTCAACTCGCTTATCATTGCTGTTGTCCAAGGACATCCTGTAATAGTACTAACAATAGTCGATGGGTCTGTTACATCAATAATTTCTGCTTTGGCGTTTGAAAATAAAACAATATATGCTTCATCTTCATCATATATGTAAGGCTCTACCTGATACGTTGTATTGGTAAGTGTTTTAAAATATTGAAGTCCTGGCCTTCTTCTAATACCACCTTGAGATAATATTCTAAAGTTTCTTAATACCTTTGCACCATTTTTATATGCATCCGTATTAACTCTAGAAGAAAGCAGAGGACTTATCTCCCCTGCCGTAAAATTGGTATAGAATTGTCTGAGTAAGGCCATTCATTATTTCTTTTTATCTAACATCGCTTTAATTTCTTTTGGAGTAAAATCAGAGCCAGCTCCAGCAGGTTTTGGTTTCATAATACTCGCTATTGTTCCAGCAGCTCCCATTGTTTTTACAACTTTTGGAAGGGTTTTAGTAAACAATTTGTCGAGTCTATCTAAATTTTTTTGATGTTTATCAAACTTTTCTTGAGCAGCACCTGGGAATCTTCTTTCCTCAGCTCTAATATTTCTTAAAGTGCTGGAATCCATTCTATCTAATGACCTTTTTACAACTTTAGATGCTGATTTTTTTGTAGGAGGTTTTAAGCCTTTTTTAGGTTTTTTAAAAGAATCATATAAACCAAAACCACCAACACCAAGCATTGCAGCTAGTCCTGCTCCATACACATTACCCATTTGTTTTAACTTTTTATTATAATCGCTCACGATGTTGTTCCCTCTACTTCTTGGAATATACCATTACCAGCTCTTGC
>TARA_R100000654_G_scaffold65001_2_pt1 | contig 10220 bp, 24 predicted proteins | sample TARA_R100000654 | Tara Oceans TARA_R100000654 (sample SAMEA2622473) | marine metagenome | biome: marine biome (ENVO:00000447); feature: surface water layer (ENVO:00002042); material: "saline water (ENVO:00002010), including plankton (ENVO:xxxxxxxx)" | depth 5 m
TTATAGACAACAACTTAGAGATATTACAGAAGGTCTATCAACAAAAGCAGAAGTAGAAGCTAAAGAGTTTCCAGAAAAACCATAATTAGAATATAAATATTAATATTAATTTGATATTAGTATTTATGAAATTTTTTTTAATTATACAAATTTGTTCAGCTACATTAAATCAGTGTCAGATACCATATTCTCCAAATATGGTATTTGACCAATATTACGATTGTGCTAGAACAGGCTATGACATAGCAAAAGGAACCACCAATAGATTAGGTGATAAATTTGTTAATGATAATAAAATAGTAATAAATTTTAGTTGTAAAGAATTTGAGAGTATATAATGCCAAAAATAAGAAAAAAATTACAAAAAGAATTATCAAATGTTGATGACAGAAATGGTATGAGAATTTCATATCATGAAAAAGTTTGTGCTGAAAGAATGAAAACTTTATTTAAAGCAATAGATGAAATGCGTAAAGATATAAAAGAATTAAAATCTTATATGAATAAAGGCAAGGGAGCTGTAGCATTATTAATTATTATTGGTGGGTTAATAACAGCTTTTTTTGGCTATTTTAAAATAAATGGATAACTTGACCAAATAACAAATCATAATAATTTTTTATCATGCAACTTAGTAAACATTTTAAATTAGAAGAATTTACAAAGTCAATGACAGCCACCAGAAAGGGTATTAAGAATGAACCTGGATCTGGTGATATTAAAAATCTTGAAAATGTTTGTTATGAAATTTTAGAGCCAGTAAGAGCTCATTTTGATAAGCCAGTTACTATAACAAGTGGCTATAGATCAGAGGAATTGTGCGAGGCTATAGGATCTAAAAAAACATCACAACATGCTAAAGGACAAGCTGTTGATTTTGAAATAGCTAATGTTCCTAATATAAAAATTGCTTATTGGATTCAAAGCAACTGCGATTTTGATCAATTAATTTTAGAATATTATTGTCCAGATGATGGATCTAAAGGATGGGTTCATGTGTCTTATAATGAAAAAGGATCTAATAGAAAACAAGTTTTAACTTATGATGGTAAACAATATTTAAATAATCTTCCTGAAATGAAATGGAAAAAAGGAGTAGTAGTAGAATAATATGTGGCTTACACTTGGAAAACTAGCATTTAAAACTGGAGCTGAAATCTATAAAAATAAAAAAAGAGCTCAAGTATTAGAGAGTGAGGCAGAAATAAAACATTTAGAGAGAGCTGTTGCTGGAGAAGTGGAGCTTCAAAAGATTGTTCATAAAAGACAAGAGTCAGATTTTAAAGACGAATTTTGTTTGCTTTTACTTAGTCTGCCTTTATTGATTTTGGCATATTCTGTATTTTTTGGCGACCAGGCTTTACAAGAAAGAGTAGATTATTTTTTTATGAAATTTGAGAACCTTCCTCTCTGGTATCAAGGATTAGTCATTGGAGCCTTCAGTACGATACTTGGAGTACGAGGAGTATCAACATTTAAGAAAAAATAATGGCAAGACGAAAGTTTGATCTAAACAAACTGCCTCATGTCAGGATTCCAAAAAAGACTAGCCAGGCTCCCAAAAGACCAAAAAAGAGCTCCATGAATAAGCATAAAAGAAGATCCTGGAAAGCTAAAAATAGAGGTGGATCTTAATGGATAGTGTTAAATATTTAGTGCTTTTATTATTATCATTTGATGGTGAAATGATTAAAGAAAGATTAGAGTTTGAAAGACCAGTTACTGTTATGGAATGTTCTGAATTTGCTGAAGAACATAGAGATGCAATATCTGTTCATAAATGGTTTGAAGGTAAAGATATTATGAAATCAGGCTATTATCTAAAAGATGGCAGAGGCACTTTCCAAGGTTATATCTGTACCAATTAAATAAATCTGTTATCAATAAAATTATGATTGATAAAATTTTAAGTGCAATATTTGGTACATTAGACAAATGGGTTTCGTGGGTTGATGGGTGTTTTATTGAAAAACCTAAAAAGAAAAAGAAAAAAAGAAAACCATCACCAGAAGATTTATTTAATGGAGAATAAATGAAAGTATCAGAAAACACATCAGTAGCTATGCCAATCAAAAATATGATTGGTATAATTATTGGAGTAGCTATGGGTATTTTTGCATATACAGAAATAACAGCAAGACTTACATCACTTGAGACATCAAGAGAATTAATGAATGCAGATTTATTAAAAGCAAGTGAACAGACAACTGTAGATAAAGAGCAGTATATCCTCCTGGAAGAACTTTACAAAACCACAGATCAACATACAGAATTATTAAATAAAAATATTCATAATCAGGTAATGCTACAACATTTGGAAAAACAATTAGAAAAAGCATTAGCTGATATAGAAGAGCTTAAAGATAAGGTAAGAGCAAATGGAAATAGTCATTAGTTTATTAATGTTTCTTGGAGAGCCACCAATACTAAAAGAACATCTGTATATACAAGACCAGAAAATGGCGACTTGTTTGAAGATGAAAAGAATTAGTGAAAGATCTTCAAATGCAAAATTTCAATGTACCAAAGTCAAAGCAAATGTAATAATTGATGAGTATTCTGGAGATAAAAAGATAACTAGCATAGCAAGTATAGATTAATGATAGATAAAAAAGAACATGACAGAATAATACAAAGTTATAAAAATATTATAGATCAAAAAGAGCTAGAAATAGATGAGCTCAAAAAACAAAATACAGATCTAAGAAAAAAATTAAAAGAAGAAAAAAAATTATCAAAGATGCTCTATGAGAGTCCATGAATGTCCGAATATGATATTATCTTTATTAAAAAAGCAGAAGTGGTTTATTGTAAAGCCTGTAAACAAGATCATACAACAAAACCAATAGAAATGTGTACTTACTGTACTCTTTTGGAAATGACACATAGCTATCAAGATAAAGATAAAATTCATGAAGAACACTAGCCCAAAACAGAAGGGAATATTATCTGAGCTCACTGCTATTGCTCATTTTGTAAAAAATAAAAACAATATGGTATTCCTTCCTTTAATGGGTTTAGGATTTATTGATATATTAGTTTTAAATATAAAAACTGGAGAGATCTCTTTTTATGATGTTAAATTTGGATCTAGGAGAAAAACAAGCTGGGTAAGTAAATCAAGAGTAAAAGCTAGATGTCTCAAAGGTCAGTTGATTTATAGAGGATCAAAGTCTATACAAAGTAAATTGGGTGTAAGAATAATTTATGTGGATGAAAAAGGTAAACTAATTTTTAGTAATGAAACCGATAAAAAAAAGAAAAAAGCAACCAAACTATTTTTTAGTAGGATCTTGTAATAAATGTAAAAAAGAGATTATGAATATTGATAGTTTTGTAATAGTTGCAAAAGCAAATGATTTATCAAATAAAAAAAGACTTTGTTATTCTTGTTATGTAAAAGATTAAACCTGGAGCCCAATAAGGCTCCAGGAATATAGGAAGTTAGAGAATTGAGTAGTCTCTATGTTCCATGCACTTATCAATCCTCTTATATCTTATATCAGCCTCAAACCAGCCTTCAAGTCTCTTGATCAAGGTTTCACAATCGTTAAGATCGTCATAAAAGAACTTGCCTCCATTTATGGAAGATTTAGGATCATACATTGGATTGTATGATGAACAATTGGTTAAGACTAATAAGGATATAAGCATAAGTGCTTTTTTGATACTAAGAATTTTTAAAAACATAATTACCTCACTTTTCCTAAAAATTCTCTTAACTCTGGAGCTGATGTGATAGTAGTAGTTTTTGTTTCACCATCTTTTTCAACTCGTTGAATCGAAACATTTATAACTTGGTGTTCAGCCTCGCCATATTCTTTTTTGAATTTTAACAAGGTTCCGATTTCGCTATCACTTACAAAAGTTTTCTGCCTTCCAGGTAAGTGATAAGTAACTGTAACAAGTGTTGACATTTTATCCTCCTATATAGTTTACACTTTGTATTATGCGATCAACATTGAAGTCACTGCAACAGCAAACTTAAATAGCAAAATAGCTATTAGGCAAGTCACAGCAAAAACAATAAGACCATTCATAATTTTGTCTAATTTAAAAAAAAGTTTTTCAAATATATTATTCATTTATCCTCCTATATTTTTTAAAATTGACATGTTCACAGCTTATCAATACCTCGCATTTATGCAAGTATTATACACTTGCAAATAGATTGAAAATGCTTACAGAATAAAACATGGCATTTATGCAACTGGCAAATATGAGCCTAAAAGAACAATTTGAGCGAATCGAATCACTCAGAAAACAACAAAAGCTGAGTATAGAGAATTTGTGTCATTCATCAAAAGTACACCAATCAACTTATTATAGAATCAAAAGAAACCAGGTGAATCCAAGATATGATACTTTAGAAAAACTTATAGGAGCTTTGAATACTAATGTACAAGGATAAACTAAAAAAATTAATAAATCTGTTAAAAGATCTTAAAGAAAAAAAACAGATCCAAGGTAACCATTATAAAAATTTTTTAATAGAACCATGGCTTTTTATAAAATTGAATAACCTAGATCCATTTCAGGCTAATATTATAAAATATGCTTTAAGATATAAAAACAAAGATCCAGAAAATGACTTAAAAAAAATAATTCATTATGCAGAAATGGAGAAAAATTTTATAGGAGTAATATCAAAAAAATGAAATCACCATTAGAAAAATTTGGCAGAAAATATTTATCACCATCAAGTATTAATGGATTTAGAAATGATCCTGTAGGACAATGTAAAAAGATGTTTCAAAAATTTAGAGATGAATCTAATTTGAATATGGAGAGAGGTAAAGTTGCAGAAAAAATTTTAGTAATGTGGCTAAAAAAAGAAATACAAGAACAAGATATAAATATTTTAGCAAAAAAAGAATTTACAGCTAACACAATATTTCAAAATTGTACTGAGGAAGAAAGAGCAAAAGAATTAGAAAAAATGATTGGTACAGCTAAAGCTCCAGGAATAATCAGAAACTTTAAAAAAGCATTTGATGAATTAAAAGTTAATATGCCAATTAAATTTCAAACTAAACATGAAACTATTTTAAAAGATACTAATACTCCAATCATGGGTTATACAGATATGGAAACTCCATTAGTAACAGTTGATTGGAAGGCAACTTCTCAGATAAGACAAATAGATATGGATAACAGAATCCAAGGTGGTATTTATTGGAAGTTTACTCAGAAAAAAATGTTATTTATAAAAGCAACTAAAACAAAGTATGAGATCCAGGAATTGACTAAAGAAGATATTTATTATGGTTTAGAAACAGCAGTTCATGTAATTAAAATTATAGAAAATGTGTGTAAGACATTTGATAATTTAGATGATTATTACAAATTAATTTATCCAAGTAAAAAATGGGATAGATCTGAAAAACTTGAAACAGAAGTTAAAAATCAATATAGAAATTATTTTGGAACAGAGGCTTATGGAGGAATCTAAAAAAAATTATTTATTTAAAATATGGTGGACAGACATGCCTACTTATAGAGAAATTAATATAACTGCCAAATCAGATGATGAGGCAAAAGAATTGGTAGCTAAAGAATTTCATAAAGATCCTTTTATGTACCCATTTGAGTCGGACATGAAGAATCTTCCTAAGAAAATGTTTAGGATAACTTATGAAATAGAAGGAGGTAAACTGCATGAACTTAAAACAGAGGATCCTTCAGGACACAAACAATTTACAAAAGTTGGTTCTGGATCATGATAAACCATGTATTGCTATGGTAAAACAAGCTAAGGATCTTAACAATAAAATATTCGCTTGGAATATAAAAAGCGATAAAGAATATTTAAATAAATTAAAAAATGAAAGAATTTTAGAATTGTAAACATGTGTTTACATTGCAGATCTCAAGTTAAGTCATTTTGCTAGGAGATTTGTATGCTTAAAATAAATGACAAAGAAATAACAACAAGGAGTTGATGTTATGACAGGATTACCAGATTATGGTTCCGATATAAATGTGGATAAAAAAATTATTCCATATTTAAAATATATGCCTTCAAAAGAATCTTTTGTGGGTAATGATCAAGAGAACAATAAAGTAAATCTAAAAATAGATCTCAACAATAAAGTTGCTTTTGACATGAACAATATAAAATCAGGGTGGCAATGGTTCAAAGGAGATAAAACTGCACCTGAAAAGAAAATGGATGCCTGGGTGGATGGTAAATGCACTCCAGCACCTCAACCTTCTGCTATGACAGATGCAAATGGAGAAGTAAAATCTTGGAGAAGATTTTGCGAGATACCATGTTTCAATACAGTTTTAGGTACAAGACTATTTAATTTTGATGGTGTTGGAACCTATAAATCAGCACAAAGCATAGTAGCTCAATGGTTAGAGCATAGAAATAATCAAGTTGGTACTGTGTTTTTATATCAGTATCATGGTGTTGATTTAAAAGTTTCTGATAGGGATAAAACAAGGAATATAACAATTCCTAAATTTATTTTCGAATCAGAGATAAATAGACCAGAGCAATTCATAAATATTAGTTTGAATGGCAATGGCAAATCAAGTAATACTGGGGATATACCCTTTTAGTTAGTAACTAGAGCTCAGGATCTAAAATCCTGGGCTCTTAAAATTATGGCTGAACTAGAAAAAAATCATAAATATTATATTGTTTTAGAAATTACTAGAACAGAATTAGAAACTTTACTATTGAAAGTTGATGACAATCCTTTACAGCAAAAGCACAAAGTTTCTTTAAAATCAATAAAAGCAAAATTGGAGAAGGCAGATAATGAATATAGGAATAAAAAATCAAATGCTAGACGATACAGAACTGGATAGTTTCAAAGATGCAATTGAAAAATATATAGAAAAAAATTTTATTGTAATACCTTGTAATAATAAAAAACCATTACTTAAAGATTGGAGTAATATTCAAGAACAAGACTCTGATGAGATCTATGAATACTTCAGATCTGGTAAAGCCAATCAAATTGGCATTAGAACTGATGATGTATTTGTTGTTGATGTAGATTATGATGAAATAAAAAAAGTAGATGGTTATGAAAGTTTAAATCAATTAAAAAAAATTATTCCAGATAATTTTAATGAGACTTTACAGGCTCATACTCCAAGAGGTGGAACTCATTTCTATTTTAAAAAGCCTGATGAAGTAGAGATAAAAAACACCACAAACTTAGCTCCAGGAATAGATATTAGAGGCAGAGGTGGTTTTGTGGTAGCTTATCCATCCAGAGATTATAATTTTAAAGATAATCAAAAAAAGCCAGTACTACCTTCAAGAAATCTTTTAGATCTAATTCATGGCAGAATAAAAGGCAATGTAACTCCAATGATAAAAAATCAGCTTGAGGTAAATCCAGATCATATTTTAGGTAAAATTCAAGATGGCAGAGAACTTTTAATGCAAAAAATTGTTTACAGAACATTTGCTAAATTAAAAAAAGATGGATCTTTATCATTTGAAACATTATTTGCATTCTCCCATAAAGAATATTTTGCAAAAGCTCAGGCAAGACCAGGAACTACACTTGAGCAAGAAGGCAGAGGAGAAACAGAACTTAGAAAAAAATGCCAGTATGTAATTAATAGATTTGAGGAAGGTAAATTAGATCTTGAATTTGCAGAGCAAATATCAGCAGAAGATATTGAAACTTATACAGCTAATCAACTTATGATGACAGAAACACCTCCAAGATCATGGGTTTGGAATGATTGGCACATGGAAAAAACTATTGCAAATATCTATGGAATAGGTGGTATTGGTAAATCAACTTTTTTATTATCTTTAGCTAATCATATAAGCCAGGGATTGCCATTCTGTGGAGCTAAAACAAAGCAAATGAGAACACTTTGTATTTTTTGTGAGGAGGATAAAGACGAACTTAGCAGAAGGCAACAGCAAGTTCAATTTGGTTTTGCTATGATGGGTAACAACTCTAATCTATTTATAGCTCCAAGAATTGGTCATGATAATTTATTAATTACTTTTGACCAGGCTGGAATACCAAAAAAAGGTAAATTCTTTTATCAGCTTTATAATTTTATTAAAAACAATTATATTGGATATTTGATTTTAGATACATTATCAGATGTTTTTGGTGGCTCAGAAATAATTAGAGCTCATGTAAACTATTTCATGAAGGCAGTTTTAGGTCAACTTACATCAGAACTTGGAGTAACAATTCTTATATCAGGACATCCATCAGTGTCAGGAATGAATGCACATAAATTTTCTGGATCTACAGCATGGCAAGGAGCAACTAGATCTTTATGGTATATGGATAAAAATGAAGATGGCACTAGAGAACTAACAAGACTCAAATCAAACTATTCAAAATCAGGTGATGATGTAAAAATTCATTTAATCTATGAGGATGGTGTATTTAAAGAAATAATGGGTTATGTTAAATCTAAATAAAAAATATAATATTATTTATGCAGATCCACCATGGTATTTTAAAAGCTATTCTAAACTGGGTGAAGGCAGAAATGCTACCAGGCATTATCCTTGTATGGCATTCAATGATATATGCAATCTTGATATTAATAACATTGCTGGGATACATTGCGTATTGTTTTTATGGGTTACTGATCCTTTTTTGCAAAAATCTTTTGATCTCATCAAAAAATGGAACTTTACATATAAAACAGTGGCTTTCACCTGGGTTAAACAAAATAAAAAAAAAGATAATTTCTTTACTGGATTAGGTTATTGGACAAGAGCTAATCCTGAGATGTGTTTGTTAGCAACTAGAGGTAAACCTAAAAGAATAAGTAAATCAGTAAATCAGTTAATTATTTCTAAACTTCAGGAGCATTCTAAAAAGCCTGATGAAATCAGAGACAGAATAGTTGAGCTCTGTGGAGATCTTCCAAGAATAGAATTATTTGCAAGGCAAAAGACTCCAGGCTGGGATGTTTGGGGAAACGAAGTTTAAATGGATTTTACAATCAAAGAAACAGAATTTGCACAAAAATATTTAATAGATTGGGAGAAGGCAAATTATTATGAGAATAGAATTGAACATTGGGATGTTAAAGGAATATTAAATCAAATATCTCCAGATCCTTTATTATTTGATGTTAAAGCTAGAAAAAGATTAAGCAGAATAGATATTTTATTTCAAGATAAGTTTACCTGGATTGAAGGTACAGATATTAAAGGCAATCCTGGATGGCTTAAAGGTAAAGCAGATTATATAGCTTTTGAGCAAGAAAACCACTGGCTGATTGTAAATAGAGAGATCTTACATACTTTCATATTTGAGAGGCTGAAAGCCAATGGATTTAAAGAAGGCAGAGGAATTTATGAAATATATACTAGAAGGAATGCTTTGGATAAAATAACTTTAGTACCAATGGAGGATCTAACGAAGTTAGAAAAAACACTTAGATTAAAAAAGTGAAAGTCACAAACTCTATAAAGTTTGTGACTTTCATTTTATCTTATTTAATAATTGGTCAAGTTTTAAATAATGTTATAAATATGGCAAAGCAATTTAGAATAATTCTAAATAGAAAGGTAAGTAATATTGACCAAAAATATTAATATTATAAGACTAGCATAAATGACAGTAAAAATAGATATAAAATCAAATATTAAATCTTTTAGTAGAAATCTTAATAGTTTTGCAAAAAAACAAGTTCCAAATGCAACTAGATCAACTCTAAATGAAACAGCATTCCAATTAAAAAATCATATAGTAAAACAAACATTTCCTAAATCATTTACAGTAAGAAATAGAAGATTTCCTAATTTATTATTTAAAGTTCAAAAAGCTAAGAGAGATAAATTAGAGTCAGCAGTATTTCAAAAACCAATAGATGGCAGAACATTTGATGTAATTACAAAATCTGCAACTGGAGGTGTAAAGACAGCTAGAGGTGGCAGAGTTGCTGTACCTAGTAGCAATATTAGATTAACATCAAAAGGAATAAGAGCTAATAGACGACCAAGACAAGTAAGAAATAATCCTAAAGGATTTATTAAAGATAATAAAATATTTTTACAAAAATCAAGAGGTAAATTACAACTTCTTTATTTTTTAAAAGAGTTTGTTAAGATTAGAAAAACTTTTCCATTTGAGGAAAGTTCAAGAAGTTTTGTTGATAAAAATTTAAGAAAAATTTTTGGAAAGGCATTAGCATTTAGAATTAATCGTGCAAAGATATAAATACAAAAGGTACTGTCAACACAAACCGACTCGGGTTTCGCGCGA
>TARA_R100000654_G_scaffold4584_1_pt1 | contig 10204 bp, 17 predicted proteins | sample TARA_R100000654 | Tara Oceans TARA_R100000654 (sample SAMEA2622473) | marine metagenome | biome: marine biome (ENVO:00000447); feature: surface water layer (ENVO:00002042); material: "saline water (ENVO:00002010), including plankton (ENVO:xxxxxxxx)" | depth 5 m
TGCACAAATTGCTAAAAAGATTACACCAACAAAAGTAACTAAATCATTAGGTTCGTAATATGGAACAACAATACTTTGTAAACGTGCTACAAATATTAGACGTAGCAACAGAAAGAGGTGCTTGGAAAGGTGCTGAAATAGAGTCTATAGCTATGTTACGCAAACAAACTATGGAGCAGATTAAAAACTTAGCTGAAGATTCTCAACAAGAAGAACCTCAAGTTGAATCAATCACTAAGAAAATAGGAGAAAAGTAATGGATATAATAATGAACTTAGTTCAATGGATTACTACTATAGTAACAGTTGCTTCAATAATAGCAGCATCTACACCTACACCTAAAGATGACGAATGGATTGGTAAGTTATATAAGCTTATTGATTTATTGGCTGTAAATATAGGCAAAGCTAAAGAACAAGCACCTGTAGTAGAATCAAAAGATGGCGACAGCTAAAGATGCTTTAAATGCGATTGAGTCGCATGAAAAAGAATGTAAATTAATTTACAAAAGTATAGATGCTAGGCTAGAAGCTGGCTCTAAAAGATTTGATAAATTAGAAGCTATACTATGGGGTGTCTATCCTTTTATATTAGCAACAATAATAGCATCAAGGTTTTTAGGATGAGTAGACAAAAAAAATCTAAATCTAAAGTAAATCAAGCAGGAAACTATACAAAACCTGCAATGCGTAAACGTCAATTTCAACGAATTAAAGCTGGAACAAAAGGCGGAAAAGCAGGACAATGGAGTGCAAGGAAAGCACAAATGTTAGCAAAAGCATATAAAGACGCAGGTGGTGGATATAAGTAGTGTCTTATTTAATAAGCAATATACCGCATTTTAAATGTTGGGTTAGAAAAGAATTCACAGTAAATCATCAAAGATATCATGGAGAATTTTTACACGCTATAGCAATTGCTGTTAATACCATTCCAGATAGATCACTAAGCTTTCAAGTAGTTTTTACTGGATGTGAAGCTGAAGATGATGAGTCTAATATACATGGTGGTGCAATGTGGGCTAGGATGCCAATACAAGCTCTTGTAGCAGATATACCTGTAGCAGAGTGGGCATTACCCATGGAAGACCATTTGGCTCAACCTTGGGATTGTGAAGCCAGAGATCACTCTGTAATTGTTATGGATAGAGTAAGTTCTAGTCCTTGGATATGCAAAATTAATAATGAATTTTATCAAGGAAAATATTTATTTACTGTAGATTACACTAACAATTCTATTGCTGATTGTCCTGCACAACACAAACAATCTCATGTTGTATATATTACTGAAGATTGTGAATGGAAGGGTAATATAGTTGCTCTACCTAATAATAGAGTAAGAGCCACTAGTCCTGCTTTATGGGTTACTGGAGAAGGACCGCCTGACTTTGCTCCATCTCAACACATCCACTCAGCAGAAGGACACGAAAGTTATCTTGATCCTTTAACGACTTTCAACAATTTATATAGTGAAGGAGTAGAAACAGATGAAACTTAATAGACGACAAAAAGAAACTTTAAAAAAACATAGCAAACATCATACGAAAAAACATATGGATGAAATGGTTAAGTCTATGAAAACAGGAACTAAGTTTGGTGATGCTCATAAAAAAGCTCTAAAAAAAGTAGGTAAATAATGCCTCTTAAAAAGTCTCAAAGAAGTTTAAAAAATTGGACAGATCAAAAATGGCGAACCAAGTCAGGTAAAAAGTCTTCTAAAACAGGAGAAAGATATCTCCCTGAAAAAGCTATTAAAGCTATGTCTAGTTCTGAATATGCTGCTACAACTAGAAAAAAAAGAGCAGATACAAAAAAAGGTAAACAATTTTCTAAACAGCCAAAGAAAGCTGCAAAAATATCAAAGAGGTATAGGTAATGTATGAATACACTTGTAAAGTTGAAAGAGTCGTTGATGGTGATACTATTGACGTTGTTTTGGACCTTGGGTTTGACATTCTTTATAAGTCTCGTGTTCGTTTATATGGTATTGATACTCCCGAGTCACGGACTCGTAATCTTGATGAGAAAGCTAGAGGAAAAATGGCTTCGGCTTTCTTAAAAGAAGCTATAGATAATGGCACTAAAGTTGTTATACAAACTAAATTAAAAGATTCTAGAGGTAAGTTTGGTAGAGTTTTAGGTGATGTTGTTGTTGACGGAATAAATATTAACCAGTTAATGATAGATAATTACCATGCTGCTGCTTATTTTGGTCAAAGCAAAGAAGCTATAGAAGCAGTACATGATTCTAATAGAACTAGACTTATAGAGCTTGGTAAGTTCAAACCCATTGAGTAATGGAACAAGCAGTTACATTTATAAATGAAGTAGGCTTTCCAATAGCTGCTGCATTAGGTTTAGGTTTTTTTATATGGAAACTTATCAATAGAATTATTGACGGAATGGAAACTAAACTAGATGTATTAGACGATAAAGTAGCTGATCAAATAGAACAAATGGAATCTAGATTAGGAACTAAATTAGATTCACAACATGGCATTTTAGTAGCCCTTATAGATAGAGTTAGATCACTAGACAATGAAATTATTAGACAAGACACACTAATTAAAACGATACTTGGTGTGCCGCAATTAATAGATAGTAGCAAAATAGCTAAAGCAGATCGTGATGATCAAAGAAAAGACTAATGACAGAATGGGATAAAATTTTTTCAATTATAGGAATTATTATTATTCTTTTTGTAGTAGCTTTAAATGCTAATGCAGATCAAATAGTACATAAATTTAAATCTCCTAGTTTTAATGGTGAAGCTACATCTAGTCATTATTTAACTATAGAAAATCAAGAACATAGTAGAAAACTTACAATAAAAGAAGAAATTAAAGCTTTACAAGATGAAATAGAAAGAGAAAAAGAAAATTCTACTTTAGCTAGATTTATGAGAAATTTAGAGTCTAGAGTTTACGCTGAATTATCTAGACAGTTAGTAAATAATTTATTTGGCGAAACACCGCAAAGTGAAGGAACAATTACTTTAGAAGGTAATCTAATAGAATATACAAGTGATGGTGTCACATTAACTTTAAAAATAACGGAAGCAGATGGAACAGTTACGGAAATTACCATACCTATCGGTACTTTTACTTTCTAGTTGTTCTATATTTCAACAGTTTGAAGATACATATGAACAAAGATTTGAAACAACTAATGTTGTTACCATATCTGAGTTACAGTCAAAAGAACTTGCAAATGTTATTAAACCTATAGTAAAACCTGTAGTAGCTGTTTATCCTAGTGCGTTTACGGATCAAACAGGACAAAGAAAAAGTAATAGCGAATTTGCATTATTTAGCACAGCTTTAACACAACAACCAAGTGCTTTATTAATTAGAGCCTTAAAACACGCTAGTAATGGAGAATTTTTTGTAGTTGTTGAAAGAGTAGGTTTAGACAACCTTACAAAAGAAAGACAATTAATTAGGTCTGCTAGAGAGCAGTTTGAAAAAGACGAAGAAAAAAAAACATTAAGACCTTTATTGTTTGCAGGAGTTTTAGTAGAAGGTGCTGTTATAGCATATGAAAGCAACTTATCTACAGGTGGTACAGGAGCTAGATACTTAGGTATTGGCTCTAGTATTCAATATAGAGAAGATAGCGTTACAGTATCTTTACGCATGGTTTCAGTAGCAACAGGCGAAATACTTATAGAAGTTATGACTGAAAAAACTATTTTTAGTTATGGCAAATCTGAAGATGTATTTCGTTTTATAGAAATGGGAACAGAGCTTATAGAAATAGAATTAGGTAATTCTAGAAATGAGTCTTCTACCATAGCTCTAATGAAAGCTATTGAAAGTGCTGTACTAGAATTAATAAATGTCGGATACGACAGGAGTTTTTGGAAACATGAAGAGATTGAAATTAATGAGCCTAATTGTGATGCTGAGTGCCTCAGTAACATACGGGGCTGATAATGAAATATATGTTGATCAGTCAGGAACTGGTGCAAATATAGACTTAGAACAACTAGGTATATCTAATATTATTGGTGGTCTTAATTCAACAGCAGGAAGTTTAACTGCTTTTGATTTAGATGGTACTTCTATGACTTTAGATATTAATATGATTGGTGCTACTAATAAATTTTTAGGTGATATAAACGCTAATAGTTTTACAGGACTATATAATTTTACTGGCGGTTCTAACACTTTTACTATTCAAGTAGACCCTACTAATACTTATAGTTCAAATAGTTCTGATCAAAATGTAGCAGTTACAGGTAGTAGTAATACTTTTACGTTAAATCAAGGCACTACTGCAATAGCAGCATCTTTAAATCTAGATTGGATTATTCAAGGTTCAAATAATACAGTTACATCTAATATAAATATTGATGGAGCAACTAATTATATGGATATAGATGGTTCTGATAATACTGTTACATACACAGGAACTGGTGTAAATGCTAGTGCTGGTGGATATTTTTATTTAGATCATACTGGTGGGCAAAGAACTTTTAATATACAACAACTGAGCACACAAGATAATGATTGGCTTAAAATTATATCCGTTGGTGGTAATGCTGCTTCTACTGTCTGTGTCATTCAAAACGACCAAGGTACAAGCACAAGCTGCTAATATTGGAGATATATCAGAATTAAATGGCTCTGCTCAAATTGTAAGAGATAAACCATATATAGCTGATTTAGACTTTGCTATACAAAGTAACGATGAGGCTATAACTACAAATGGCAGAATGGCTATTACTTTTTTAGATGATAGTCAGGTTAAACTTACAGAACATTCACAATTAATTATTGATGAATATATTTATGATCCTGATCCAAGCAAAGCAAAAATGGCTCTTACATTTGGATTGGGTACAGCACGTTTTATAACAGGCAATCTTAATCGCATAGATAAACAAAACATAAGTCTTAAAACACCTACTGCTGACATAGCTATAAGAGGCACAGATTTTACAGCAACAGTAGATGAATTAGGTCGTAGTTTAATAATACTGCTTCCAGACCCATTTGGGCTTTCTAGTGGCGAAATAGAAGTTGTGACAGCTATGGGTACTGTAATACTAAATAAGCCCTATGAAGCGACTACAGTAAGCGTATTTGAATCTGCACCTAGTAAACCAGTTATATTAGATTTAACTTTAGATGCTATAGACAATATGTTGATTGTTACTCCACCTAAAGAAGAAGCAGTAATAGAAGAACAAATAGTAACTAAAACAGAAAATATATTAGATTTTAATGATTTAGATATAGATTACTTAGCAGAAGATTATTTAGCTGAAGATGATTTAGAGTTTACAGAATTAGATATAAATTATTTAGACGTTAATTTTCTTGAAGATTTGTTAAATGTTTTAGATGCTTTAGCAATTGATAAAGAAGAAGATCAATTAGCACAAGCGACAAGCACACAAATAGTAGGAACTTTACTTGGTAAAGACCCTGATACACAAATAACTGCTTTAATTACAGGTAATGTAGTAAGTTTAAGAAGGGCTGTAAATGAGACAGTAAGAGTAGATTTAGATGCTAGCAATTCTTATACAGTTATATTTATACAAGATGGTGTTTCAAATATAGTAAAAGTTAATGGAGGAAGTGATTCTGTAATAACCATAACTCAGAGTGATTAATGAAAAAGGTATTATTAGTTTTAGTTATAGTTTTATTTGTACCATTTATTACACAAGTAAATATATTACAAATATTAAAACTTAAAACTTTTGATGCACTAGTACCAGAACAACAGCCTTCAGATTATTTTACTATATTAAATATTACAGAAGAGGATATAGCTAATGAAGGTGGCTATCCATTATCAAGACAAACTTTAGCTCAAATACAAATTAATCTTTTACGCAAAGGTGCAATAGGAGTTGGATGGGTTATAGCTTTTCCACAGCCTGATAGATTTGGTGGTGACTTTGAATTTGCACAAGCTTTAGAATTTTCTCCAAGTGTATTAGCAATGTTTGAAGGCAATGGTAAATATCCTCCTACTACAGGCACAGTAATATTGGGTGATGATATAGGTGGTTTACAAGCTCAAGGAGTAATACAAAACATTGATTTATTAAAACAAAGTGCTAATCAAGGTTTAGCAGTAGCACGAACTGATGTAGATAATTTAGTAAGAAGACTGCCATTACTAATGAGAACTAATGATGGATGGGTTGCTTCTTATGGCACAGAAGTTTTAAAAATATTAGCTGGTGCAGATACATATGTAATTAAAACTAATATTAACGGCATAGAAGAAATAAGAGTAAAAGGTTTACCCCCTGTCAAAGTTGATAGTTTAGGCAGAAAGTGGATAAGTTGGGTTGATACACCACAAACTAATCTTGCTGAAATGGATGTAGAAAATAAGTTTGTTTTTGTAGGATTTACAGCTAAAGGCATTATGCCTCAAATTGCAGTACCAAATAACAAACTGTTAGAGCCACATAAAATACAAGCAGCATTAGCTGAATCTATATTAATACAAGACAGCCCTTATATACCTGATTACGCAATAGCAGTAGAAGCAGTATTATTAATATCATTGATATTGCTATCTTGGGTTCTAATAAATATTTTTGGAATATCGTTAGGAATACTATTTACCAGTCTATTATTTTTTTCTACAGCAGGTGGTGGTTATTATTTAATACAACAAGGTTTATTAATTGATGTAACTTGGTCATTAATATCACAGTTTATAACTGCATCTACTGCATTTTATTTAAGATTTAGAGAACAATATAAATTAAGACAACAAATTAAAGGGCAGTTTGGTAAATATCTTGATCCAAGAATGGTTAAAAAGTTACAAGATAATCCAGAACTTTGTCAGGTTAATGGCAAAAGAGTTGACTGTTCTATTATATTTACAGACCTTAGAGGTTTTACTAGCCTATCAGAGTCAGTAGAACCTGAAATGGTAACGTACATAATGAATTCTGTATTAGATGTACAAGTACAAGCAGCTAATAAATATTTTGGTTGTACCGATAAGTTTATTGGAGATGCTGGTATGTTTCATTGGAATACAATTATTCCACAAGATAATCATCATAATCTTGCTTTGCAAGCAGCAAAAGAAATAGAAAAAAATATTGACCAGTTAAATATTAAATTTGCAAAAGAAAATATACCAGAAGTTGCTATTGGTATAGGTGTAAATTCAGGAGTTTGTATAGCTGGTAACTTTGGAGCAACAGATAGATTTGCATTTAGCCTTATAGGAGACCCTTGTAATGTAGCAGCTAGATTAGAATCAAGTACAAAGGTTGCTGGAGTAGGAGTCTTGATAGGTGAAGAAACTGCCAAATATAGCGATTTTAAGCTACAATCATTAGAACCTATAGAAGTAAAAGGTAAAGCTAAACCATTACAGGTTTATACATGGGCATAAAATATGAGTAAAGTTTTAATAGGTATAATTGCAGTATTATTAATAATTGGTTATTTTCTTTGGAATGAAAATGCAAGATTATCTGCATTAAATCAAGCTTTTGAATTAAGGGATCAAGAACAACAAGCTGCTATAGAGTCTTTGCAAAATGATTTTAAATTGCAAACAGAAGGTTTATTAGAGATACAAAGTAAAAATCAAGCTATAGAAGCTGAAATGTCTAGATACTTAGATGTATTTAAAAGACATGATTTAACTAAACTAGCAGCAGCTAAACCATCTTTACTAGAGCCTAGGGTTAATAAAGGAACTAAAAATGTATTTGATAGCATTGAAGAAGACAGTCGCAGCATTGATGATCTTGATGATGGTCTCCAGTTGCAGTCTGTTTCCAAGTAAACAAAACGTACAAATAACTACTAAAGCTTTAGAAAGGCAAATAGCACAGCCTGTTATGCCTAGAGAAATAGATTTAAAAGAGCCATATTGGTATGTAGTTTCAGATAAAAACATAGATGAGTTTTTAGCTAGGGTTGAAAAAGAACATGGACAAATAGTTTTTTTTGCTATGTCTGTACCTGATTATGAACTCATGTCTTACAATATGCAGGAATTAAAGAGATATATAAATGAACTTAAACAGGTTGTGGTCTATTATAGAAAAGTTACTACAAATAAACCTGAAACAGGGGAGTAATATGAACATATCACAAGAGGGGATAGCTTTAATTAAAAAGTTTGAAGGTTGCGAATTAGAAGCTTATCAAGATTCTGTAGGTGTTTGGACTATAGGATACGGACATACTAAAGAAGTAAAAGAAGGTGACAAAATAAATCAAGATGAAGCCGAACATTTATTACAAGAAGAGATGCCTGAATACGAAGGCTATATAAATGACATGGTTACAGTACCTTTAAAACAATGTCAGTTTGATGCTTTAGTTTGTTGGGTCTATAACCTAGGACCAACTAATCTTGGCAATTCAACATTATTGAAATTACTTAATGCAGGTGATTATCATACAACACCATCACAAATTAAAAGATGGAATAAAGCTGGAGGAAAAACATTGCAAGGATTAATTAGACGAAGAGAAGCAGAAGCACTTCTTTTTGAAGGTAAAGAATGGATTGAGGTCTAATATGCCTTTAGCTAAATATGTTTTCAAACCAGGTATTAATAAAGAAGGAACAAACTACTCTAATGAGGGTGGTTGGTTTGATGCTGATAAAGTAAGATTTAGAAAAGGTAAACCTGAAAGAATAGGTGGCTGGTCTAAATTTACTACAGATTCTTTTATAGGAACTTGTAGAAAATTATATCCCTATAAAGCAACAAGCGGAGATAGTTTTGTAATATTAGGCACTCATCAAAAATTATATAATCTTAATGGTGATGTTTACTATGATATAACCCCTATTAGAGCTACAACTACAAATGGTATTACATTTGCTGCAAGCAATGGCTCTTCTACAATAACTGTAACAGATTCAAGTCATGGAGCAGTTACAGGAGATTTTGTTACTATTTCTGAAGCAGTTTCTTTAGGTGGATTAATTACAGCAGATGTATTAAATCAAGAGTATCAAATAGAAAAAGTTACAGGAGATAATACATACGAAATAATAGCTAAAGATACTTCAGGAACAACAGTAACAGCAAATGCTAGTGATTCTGGTAATGGCGGTTCTGGGGTAGATGGTGTATATCAGATTAATTCAGGATTAGATGTTTATGTAAGAAGCACAGGTTGGGGTGTAAATACTTGGGGAGCTGGAACATGGGGTTCTGCTAGTGATTTAACATTAACTAATCAACTTAGATTATGGTCAATAGATAATTTCGGTGATGATACTATTGCTGCACCTAGAGCTGGAGCTTTATATTTTTGGGATAAATCAGATGGTCTTACTACAAGAGCAGTAGCTGTATCTTCAGAATCAGGTGCTAGTGATGTTCCAACAGCTTGCTTGCAAGTTATGACATCAGATGTAGATAAGCACGTTATAGCATTTGGAGCTAATCCTATAGGTAGTTCAACTATAGACCCATTATTAGTTAGATTTTCTGACAGAGAAAGTGCAGTTGATTGGACACCTACTGCAACAAATCAAGCTGGTGGTGTGCAATTATCTCAAGGTTCTACAATTGTAGGAGCTTTGCGTACTAGACAAGAAATACTTATATGGACAGATGCAGGTATTGTATCTATGCGTTTTGTTGGTGAGCCTTTTGTTTTTAGTTTTACAGAAGTTGCCGAGGGTGTAAGTTTAATATCACCAAATGCTGCAACTAATGCAAATGGTAGAGTCTATTTTATGGATCGTGATGGTTTTCATGTTTACTCAGGAACATCACAAAGGTTGCCATGTACTGTATTAGATTATGTATTATCTGATCTAAATCAAGATCAAGCTTATAAAGTATTTGCAGCTTCAAATTCGAGTGTTAATGAAGTTATGTGGTTTTATCCTTCAGGCACAAATACAGAAATAGATAAGTATGTATTATTTAATTATTTAGAAAATACATGGTCTATAGGAACAACATCAGATAATTTTGTAAGAACTGCATGGAATGAAGCTTCTATATATGAAAATCCAATAGCAGCAAGTAAAAATAGCAGTACATCTAATTTAAATTATGTATATAGCCATGAAATAGGACATGGAGATGGCACAGATGCTTTTGCAGCTTTTATAGAATCTAGTGATTTTGATCTAGCTCCAGATGGAGAAAGGTATACATTTATATCAAAGTTGATACCTGACATAGAATTCAGAGATCAACAATCAACAAGTGATAGTGTAACTTTTAC
>TARA_R100000654_G_scaffold74946_1_pt1 | contig 10198 bp, 2 predicted proteins | sample TARA_R100000654 | Tara Oceans TARA_R100000654 (sample SAMEA2622473) | marine metagenome | biome: marine biome (ENVO:00000447); feature: surface water layer (ENVO:00002042); material: "saline water (ENVO:00002010), including plankton (ENVO:xxxxxxxx)" | depth 5 m
ATAGCCAAAAATACAGGTATGACTCTAGTGCCGTCAGGAGTATCAAAGAATGTAGAAGACTCTCTAGTAGTTGAGTCAATCACTTGATGTTCCAGAAGAGCGCTATCCGGTAGCGCCACGGCAGGGTTAGTTCTATCACTGTAGCCTTTACTGATTGTATCAAGTCCACCTACATTGTGTTCTGATATACCCCCAGTAACGCTTTCATTATGTGTTGAAGCATGAGCGTAACTCGACTCTATAAAGTCGGATTTAGTAGTAGTGTTCATTCTCTTATTTTGACTAGGAAACCCAGCAGCAACATCTAACTGTGTGCCTGAATCAGTAACATCATTTTTGACAACTCCTGTTTTGTTAGTATCCTCTTCACTAATTCTAGCAGCGGCGGGACTTGATTGAACTTGCATGTGCAAGTCTTGGAATGCAATAAATTCTCTATCACCTTTAACATCGTATAATAATATTCTAACAAAATCATCTGTGCATTGATAGGGGTCTAAATAAGCGACAACAGGTGCAGTGGTCGTCGCTGCAAACAATTCAGCACAATTCAATTCAATTGTTTTGTTAATATGTTGGACTAGATTCTTAGCCGTTTCTATACAACTGTCTCCGATAAGGAAATTTTCTATAGGCACGCTATCTCTTGGATTACCGTTTGCTCCAGCCATCCCGCCGTTGAATCCTGTCCATACCTCACCTTCGTTTAATGTTCCTCGACTTTTACAAAACAAACCTTCTACTGCATAAGGATTAGTGTAATGCATATTCATCCATACTGTATCACCTTGTCTTAACCCGCCAACACAATAAGGATGAGACCAAGCCCTGTTGAGAAATGTTTCTTTTACTTTAGGCCAAGTGCTAGCAGAAGTAGCGTGTAAATCTTCTACAAATATTTCAGCGCCCACTGCTGGAGTAAACCCGCTATCAGGGCTTACGATAGTAAGCACATTACCTACTCTGTTATCATAAAACCCACGATTAATTACACCACTTGAATTTATAAATACAACTCTATATTTGTAGTCAGAATCAGGAGAACTGATTGGAAACAAACTAGCATCATCTAGCGTAAGAGAGGTGGCGGGGCTACCTGTCACTGAGGTAACCTTTGCTCGTGGCCTCTTGCTAACAATCTTAGGCAGATGAGGATTAGTTGTTGGACCCGCTCTAAGTTCAATGGCACTAACATATTGTCTGAGTCCATAGTCTACATTACCACCTTGTGTCATTACGCTAGACCTATCAAAGTAGAATGAACGGCGCCCTTCATATCCCGCACTAATCAAACTTGGATTGTCAGCAATACTGTTGTAATTCATATCTTGGTAGCCGGGCGCAGGCGTAAGATGTGCACCTACAGTTAAATCACGAAAGAAGTTTTCACTGGCTATGAAGTCATCACCATGGGCACCTGCAACTTCTAAATAGTGGTTAGTTGTATTTCGAGCATCATAAATTACCCACTCGCCGTTAGGTAAGAAAGCCCTGCGGTATCTAGCACCGCCAGTAATACCGGCTACATCAACGGCTGGAGCAGTAGGTATAGGGAATATATTAGCATCTTCGACATATATTTTGTGGTCGCTAGTAGTATATGGTCTGGTAACTTTTGTGCCACTTCTATGATTATCTCTTTGAACCGTATATGAAAAAGGGCCAAATATTTCAGGGTCCTGTGGAAACACTGCTTCTGCTCTTCTGCCTACCGGATTAGGGTTCCAAGAATGTGCAGTATGCGTAGCGTCAATGTGTAGTTTCATACTGTTATCAGGACCGGGGAATATACTTTCTTCTGGGTTATCAAAGAAAAAGTCTTCAAACAGTGGTATCTCTACCAGCGCTCTAGTGCTTGCATATTGACTACCTAATTGATAATCGTGTTGAACTGTGTCTAATGTTTGAAACAACCTATCGTTGATAGTAGTCCCGTCATTACACATTGACTCTTCACTAAACTTATCGTCAACATGTAAAACACTACCTTTAGCAATTCCAGTAGAGGTAATCCAGTCAGCAAGACTCGCTGCCTCGCTACCGTCTGCTAGAACAAATTTACCTGAACCTTGATGAGTTGACCCACTAGCGAAAGTAAATACATCGCCGGATTTGCTAGTATATTCTGCACTAGCAAATTGTTTCTGTTCCCCTTGATTAACAGCGAGTTCTAAATATATTTTACCTGATGCAGGGAAGCAGTATGTTCCCCATGACTGTAAATCAGTAGCCTTGTTGTTGAGAGGTAACACCGTAACAGTTGTAGAACTAGTTGCACTAACAACTGCTTGGCAGTCTCTACGAGTATTCCAAGCAAGTCGTGTAAGGGGTGCCGGGTCCCAAGTCTCTTTTGTGTTGACTGCTCCTTGACCACCGCCACCAAGCATCATTGTTACCACTGGCGCACCCGGCATGATTTCTTTGACGATGTGAGAATCTGGGCTGGCTGAACCCTTTACATTCACTGTCGATGATGCTATATCGCTCAATAGTCCGTGTGCTCTTAGTGCCATGTTACCGTCATTATCACTGCCAAACGATAACACTCTAGCCCTTGACATAAGATGTTCTATGCTTACAACATTGCTTATACCGCCGTCTATCACTGCCTTTGACAACTGAGCAAAGCGAGCCCTATCAGTAGGTTGTAAAACCAAACTAGTCGTGTTGTTTTGTGATTTGTGTTCGATTATGTCAAAATACTCATGGACCAATGTGCTTTGATTAGTGCTACCTCTACCCGCTGATTGTGGTTCAATAAACAATTCATCATCATCTACAACAGCGGCAATGGTGCCTGCCCCAATAGTAATACTGTTACTAGTGACAGCAGTAACTGTTCCTAAACGCTTACCGTCTGCCTTGAAGATTATATTGCCTACTGCGACTAATTGATTGGCTGTTCCACCATCAACAGTCATAGCACCACTAGTAGAAGCAGAATAACCTCCTACATTATTGATGAATAAACCTACTCTGCCTCTTCTTCCGTTACTTGGATTTCTAAATCTTACACCAGCAACTTCTGAAAAGTCTTTAGATTTTATCAAATTGCTTTTTACTAAAACTCTGTGAAAATTAGAAGACCTAGATGCCAACTCTGTTCTCGCTACTTTAATTGCTTGAGGTATAGTTTGAGGCGAATCTGTGCTTACTCTAGGTAAATAGTTAGTCGGGCACATGCTCAAATCTAACTGGTCATCACCTACATTGCCTTCCGAGTCTTCGCCTTCCAAATCACCGTCAGTAAAACCAAACATATCTGGAGTATCAAATGTTATCATTCCTCCGGGCGCTACTATACCCAGCGGTCTATTTGCCATACCGTCTCTTATCAAATCGATTATACGAGTTGAGCCTGTGACTATGGTGCTTACATCAGGTAAGGTTTTACTTACTAACAACTTAGGAGAGTTGTCTGCAAACTTTACAATTGCGTCACTCAAAGCAGCACTGTTAAAACTACTATTGTTTGGTGTAGCAGAGAAGACTATAGTCTTAGCAGAATGATTTATTTTAGCAGTTTGATTTGTAGCAGATGTAAACGGACTATGCCCTTCTATAGAAATTCTTTGAGCAGGTATGACCATACCATCTTCACCAAACGCTTTGACACTTTGAAGAGTCAGTGTAGCGGTAGATATGTTGGCTGTCAACCTAGATGTTGCTCTTACATCAAAATGTTCACCTGTTCTATCTACAGCGTTATAATGAATTTGCACAAACGGCGCATAATCGTATGTTTCTAATTCTGGCAATATCAAAGTCGCAATTCTACTTTCTATAGAAGGTATTACTGACTTGATGTTGCTACTCGAATCTGTAGATGAAATAGACTTTAGTAAAAACGGCGTTGTATCAAATTCTGGACCGCCTAAAGCCAACAGGCCTCTTTGTGTATCATCAATGTCTGCCATGCCATTCTCTACCAACACAGAAACTCTTGAAGACGATACTATGTCCTTTAGTGCTACTGGACCATGTTCGTCAAAACTAGATATAACTGAATTCACGGGTATAATATCTTTGATACTACCATATTGTGATACAAATGTAGCGTTTACCACATCGCTACCTGCATCTAGTTTCTTTTCTACCGTGTGAGATTCAGTCGGAGGAAGAACACCCATGAACGGGTGACTTGAAACATGATTGAGTATGTGCCTTCCTGTGTGCCCAATCAAGAAGTCTTGTCCCATGTTAGTAGCACTTGCTGAGAACTGATTGAACTCATGAGAGTCTATGGCCATGCTCAGAGAAAACACTATTCCGTGATTTTCAAAGTCACTTTCGTCTATAACTACCTGACCTTGTCTTTGAGAAAATTGTGTGCCACTGCCCTGTGGTTGAAACACATTACCGTTACCAGCGTCTACAATACAATCTCCGGTGATAACGACGAACTCACCGGCATCATGATTCATCAACAGTCCTCTTTCGCCGTTGGTTGGATTAGCCGAAAAATCTAGGTGAATAGACGATACTTTTATTTCTCCATTAGTTGGGTTTATAGAATGAAGCCTTACTCTTTCAGGTGCTTTGTTTGTTGGTTTACCAGTTTTCTCGTCATAACCAAGAGGGTTGATAAGTAAGTTATATGGCACTTTGATTATTTCTCTGTTAGTAACAGAGGTAGCGCTGTAAACTTTAACGGAATAACTACCAGCACTATAAGGTGCTATTTGAAAACTTTGAAAAGCATCTCCGCTACCACCTGTAAGTTCTTGAAGCAAGGACTTAGCAGCACTAGCGCTAACGGTGATTGTAGAAGTGAGTCCTGTAGAAGCGGTCAAAGATGGTGTAGTTACTCTAGTAGATATCGGGTCAATTGGCTCCTCGAAACGCCACAACCCTAGTGTGTTATCGCTCTTTACAGGTGCAAAATCGGCTCTGCCAGAATCTGCTGCGTTAGCAGAAAGATGTATTGTCTCAAGCGTTCCTCTGAAATCTCCACCTCTACCGCCTAAAAACATCTGACTTTGTTGCGGAATAAGTTGATGTTCTTCCTCTAATACTTGCTCGACAAGTAAATCTCCGTTTACATGCATAGACAGTATTCTCCTATCGAATGTTACTGTCACATTTAGTAGTTCTCTACTTCCTTCTGTAAATGCAGTAACATCATTACTGTCTTCATCTGAGCCTAAATTAGAACCAGAAATAACTGAGTTGACAGAGGGGAAAAGAATACCATCCCAGTAAGCCAAATCGCCGTTGGCTTTGTTTACAGGCTTAGCACTAGAAAGCGTGTAGACTGAGTCTCTACCGGTGTTTTTGTTTTGTAATCTCACTTCAAAAATGGCTGGAGCCGAACTACTTGGAGAGCCTACACTCAATCTCATAACATTGTCTTGTTCAAATATAGTGCCACCACTATCTGGCACAAACCATGTTTCGAGAGTAAATGTGTTCAATGTAGTAGGTAATCTCTTTCTTTCTGTTGTTTGTTTACCATGTAAATCTGAATTGTTAGTTGGGACTATAACGCTATCACTGATACCGTTGAATTTCAACCCATAACCTGCATTCACCAACAAACTCATATCATACACCTATTACATAATCAGAGGCCATCAATTCAAGATTGAATGCGTAGTAGTTGTTCCCAGCATCATAACGCACATGAAGTTTCTCCGGTATTATTCTTATACCACCAGCATTACCAGAGGGTGATTTGTCAGTGAGAGTTATCCACAATTGTTGACCTGCACCCACTAAAAAACCAAAAATAGATTCTATTTCGTTTGGTATCAACGGCTCTATAAATTTGTCATACCAACTATCGGGGCTCTCATCTCCAGAACCACCGTCGCTCATACCAAGTAATAAATTTTGCATGTTCTTTGATGCACTTCTTGTATTGAACTCCGACCCTTTTTCCGTAGGTATGATTTCACCAAAGGTGGTAAAGAAGTTTCTAGCAACACCTGTAATCCCTGTGCTTGTCACTAAACTATCATAGGGTATTTGTATACCTCTTAACAAATCATTGTTCCTATTAGCATTAGATACGACCCCTATCAAATCTTGAACCTTGTCACCTGCGGATTTTTTTGCCTGACTCTTTGGACTGTTTCTACTTTGAAACTCGACACCGCTGAAAAGTTGTCTAAGATTTTTACTCAACAAACTAGGATGTTCTATTTCTGTAGCAGGATTGTAACTTTGTATAAACGCTAACATTACACCGTTTTGTTGCACTGTAAAAGCGTCACTAATTGTTTTTCCACCAGCCGGATTGAAGCCAGTTGTCACTGAATCTATTACATCCCCTGATATTTCAAATGCACTTTTGACTAGTGTAGCCATTGCGAGGGCAGGATTGTTGGCCAAGTCTATATCTTGAACTGGGACATTTATCACAGCATCGGCAGATGCCACATCATTCGTTAGACCCATTCTCACTAATCCACCTGTTCTAAGCAAAGATGGATTTGAGCCACTTGACACAGTTACTCCAAAGTTAGTAAGTCCGTTCCACTGCGTGTTGAAGTCAAACTTTAATCTTATTCCTGCCCTAGGAATATTTTCGCTAGGAATACTGGTATCTACGAGACTGTGTTGAGAGCCTATGTGCATAACTGTATCGTATAGTAGTCCAGTAAACGGTGGATTTTCTAACCAATAACTAGGAATGATTTTAATCGTTTGGGAATTAAAATGCTGCAAAGCACTATTTTGTGAGTTTATTGTTACTCGCATACCTTGCCTTATCAGTGCTTCATTGACAGCAGTTAAGCCAAGTGTGTAAAGGGCAGTGTCACCATCATCTACGGCTGGGTCGTCAATCAAATAATCTGCGTAACCCACATCTTCACCCATATGATTGAATACTCTAAGTGATTGGTATATTCTTTCATTAGATGCTAAAGATACTGAGGAAGAAGTTGTAAAAGTAATAGTGTTGTTAGATATAGATTGAATAAAACCAATGAGGCTACCGTCTTCTCTAACTAATCTATCGCCTACATTAAGCACATCTTCTACTACTAATTGTGCCGTAGCATAAAAATTAGTTAGTGTAATTTGAGTAAAGCCTGATGAGTAACTTGTTGAAGTTTTGAAATTGGTATGAGGCCTAACATTGAGTTCTTCGGTAGCCCTAGATGCATGTTCAAATAGTCCCCCGGCGGGCGCTACTAGATTGATGGTGCTGCTCTGACCTTTAGGGACATCAGCCGTAGAATTGAACTCGAATGAATTAAGAGGACCTCCGCCGTTAACTGCGTTAAAAGAATTCGGCTCGGTAGGTAAAAGCGCACCAAAATTTATCATACTTCTCATAGGATTTGCGTCAACTGTTACATTATTACTACCTTCTACAACCAACCCCTCATCGTCAACGAATATACCGTTGATGTCTATTTTGATAGATGGGACATTCGTATCTACTGCAAATCTCTGTAATAGATTGTTAGGTGTAGGAAAAGCGCTGACATTTCTATTAACTGACATATCTAGGCTTTGGGCAATTAAATCAATTTGGTCATTGCCGTTTGCCATAGTTAGTCTAATCGGTATTGCCATTTTATCACCTCACAATATTATATCAGCCGCTATGAATACCAAACTGAATTCGTAAGCCTTCATAGCAGCATCCCTATTCACATTGAAATCGCTTACTAAACCACTGATTCCGTTCTTTTCATGCCCCTCAGCGGTGTGTGAAAAAGCACGACTAGCGTGTCTATCGTTTGCCGTCGACATCTTATCGGAGGTGCGTGCATTAGTCGTGGTCAGGAAAAAGTTTCTTTGAGCCACTTCTGTATCAAGAGTATCGTCACCTTTTGTGGCCAAAGTATTGTAAGGTATTTGTATACCCCTGATGTAGTCTCCTTGGTAATCCTCGTCATACATCTCTTGTTGAACAAATCCAGTAGTGGCATCTATTATACTGTCTAACAATTCAGACTTGCTGTTTTGTATGTTCAAGAAGTTATTACTGTTCGCTAAAATACCGAACAAATCTTGCACTTTATCACCAGCACTTTTTACCTGCTTACCAGCCTTACCTCCTGAAAAATCTTGTATGACAGGAATAAGACCTGCGCTTAGGTTAGTATGTATTTTATTTTTTTGACCAAGCGATGTGGCATACTTTTGTGTTATCGTTAACCTTGCATTGTGTCCATGATATGATTCTGATATACTAGTGGTGTAAATATTGTTTAGAGTAGGCGTGCTTCCAGCAGAATCTATGTCTCTGCCCAACTGTGCGTATGTAGATGTCAGTGCCTTAGATAGTAAGAATGTGATATACTCATCAGTTCTTGTCAAATCAGCACCATGGTCAGCGGCGTTCCTAACACTAGTGTCTTGAAAATCAGGATGAGATGGGCCTATCGCTTCTTCTGAAATAATTCCCTTAATATATGTATCAGCATTTCTTATAGGCAAAACCCATACAGGTGCTACATCTGTGCCGATTAGACTAGCCCTACCATAATCTACTGGCTCGATAAATATGAAATCGTTGTCAGCATGCGTTCCTCCAGTTTTGTTAAAATGCACAGTGATTGTATTAGAGGTTACAGATACTACTTCTCCATGGTAATCATCGCCGCCGCTTGTTTGTCTAACAGGATAGCCCCCCTCACTAGCGCTAAATGTTATTCTATGTCTACGAGGATTACTTGTCTCAAACCAAGTGCGTGGGTCTCCGTCTACCGTCAGCGTCGAAACCAAGGTATTAGGTGGTGCTGAACCGGGATGATTCAACCTCATACTGTTTATCGCTTGTTGAGTGGTGGCTCTTCTTCTTTGATTGAGAAAACCATACGGCTCTACTTTAGAGCCTATCATTTGATTATCAAATACAACTCTTATGTGTTCTGTCTGATTTGAATAACGACCCGTGCCTTTATACTTACCCATGATTAAATTTAGACCGTATTTTCTAGCAAGATAGCCTTCTACATTCTGCCTATCTTCATCAGACAAAACAGTATTGTAAATCAAAATTTCATAAATTGACCCTTTGAAATAGTTACTACCATCATAACCAATTCTAAGAGCGCCGCTAGTAGCAGGTGTATAATCAACTCCAAATGCTTCTGTGCCTACATTCGCTCCGTTAAAGAATATGTTTACTTTGTCCGAAGTGTTGTCAGAGTCAGTGTCTTCCATAGTATATGCGAATATACCAGCATCAAATCTGTTCAAACCAATAACAAAAGCCGATGAATCTTTACTATCTGGGCCACCTCCATCTACCCATCGAGCGGTAAACTTTGAAGACGCTATCGAGGATAGCCCGCTCGCTTGTAAAGATAAACCGTAGCCATCTGTTTCAGAATCTAATATAGGCTTATCATTAGAAGAGTTTGAACTTGCCACTATGAATATGGTAAACTCTTTGCTATTTAGAGCAGAGTCAAAGGGTATTTCTAAAAAGTCATTGCTGCCTGCAAAGAACACATATTCATTGCCATTCACTCCGTTTTCCACGGCAAATGGTTTGTTTGCACTATTAGATTGAGTGGCATTTCTAGCAAAGCCGCTAGCATCTGTCCAAGTCCCATCAGAGTAATTCTCGCCTTTCAGCCAAAGTTGTAAATTTGTTTTGCTTGGATTGTCCAAAACCTGATTTTGCTCTACCCAGTAAGCCACAGGTAAATCGATATAACGAGTATCCCAGTTATCGGTTGTTATGCTGTGTAAAGCAGGAATAACTAACGCTGTTCCTGAGTTTCCAACCCCACCACCCTTACCTTGTCCCGATACAGTTTCTTTACTACCCCTACCTGTCTGGTCAGTGGATTTCTTCTTCTGATTATAAATACTCTTTTCTTTGTCGGACATTCCTCCACCCTTGCCAGCAAACAAATCATCACTAAGCAACGCTTGTGGTTGATAAAAATCTATGATTGCCTGAGATTGTGCGCTCTCTTCTTGCCCAGTCTCATCGGCAAATACGCCTTGAACCTCTATAGACACAGACGCTTGATTCAAATCTATACCCATCTTTTTTGCATCAAAAAAAGGAATACCGAAATTGCTTACTTGTCTTTCTACTACTATATCTACACTAGTTGCGTCAAGAGAAATTGTTTCGCCGTTCTCTTGAACGAGGCGAATAGGCATTCTCTCTCCCGGTTTCAAATCATCCACTCCTACTAAAACCGCTTTGAGTTAACGAGCCGCCAATCTTAGACTTGAGTTCTTTGGACACCATAGCACTTATTTCTTTAGCCAGCGC
>TARA_R100000654_G_scaffold16129_2_pt1 | contig 10183 bp, 9 predicted proteins | sample TARA_R100000654 | Tara Oceans TARA_R100000654 (sample SAMEA2622473) | marine metagenome | biome: marine biome (ENVO:00000447); feature: surface water layer (ENVO:00002042); material: "saline water (ENVO:00002010), including plankton (ENVO:xxxxxxxx)" | depth 5 m
ACCTTCTTTCTTTACATATACCATTCCTTTCTTTCCTTGTTTCGTGGATTTATAGGGTTTATACAAAGGTTTTTTTGTTTTAAAATCTGCTGGTGCTGCTGTTAATCCTTTTCCTTGATGAGGCATTTATTATATATACAGATTTTAATTTTCCTCAGTTCCTCTTTTAATATGGTTCTTTAATTTTATATTTTTATTTTCAATCTCTTCTTTAATCTCAGCAGATATCTTATTATCTTGTTTTTCTTTATCACGAGATAAGACATTGTCTAATATAGTATATACTCTATCTTCATATAAATTAATATACTTCTTCACTTTATTACATTTATCACAGAACTTTTTGAGATAACATACTTCTTTTTCACAAAGGACACAATAAAACATTTCTATTTTATATATAATAATGAGAAAAAATTTTCATTACGATAAAGTTGTAATTGAATTTAACAAAAAATGTAAAGCAAGAAAATACTATATAAGATATATGGCGGAAAATGAATATATAACAATGTTAAATTATTGTTTAGAAAATGAAGTTAAATCTTTTTATTCTTACTGATATACTTTAACTATTAAACTTGTTATAGTTGATGGGTTCATATTTTTTAATTGAACTTTTAATACTGGGAAAGGACAATCAAATACCGCTGTTGCGTGATAATCACCAGCACCATCTATCTGTGCTAATGGTAATTGAACGGCACTTCCACTACTTCCTATAAGTTGTTGGTCGGCATCACCAGCAAAACCTATCAATATTTTACCGCTTAATTGTGGGTCAATTGAACCAGTATTTATTAAGACACCTACCTTTTTACCATTTACTAATGATATTTCACTTGATGTAAAAGTATTATTTTGAGCGATAGTAGATGATGTATCACTAAAAAGTTCAATAGGAGCATTATTTTCTACTTTCAATCTACCAGCACTATCACACAATAATTTAGTAGATGTAGAACTTGTGCCTATTGTAGTTCTACAAGACATATCAAAAGCACCAGTAGTAGAAGACCTACATATAGATAAAGAAGAAGAATTTGCTTTTTGTCCTAATGATGCTGGAAGTTTAGCACTCATAGCATCAATAGCAGTATCTATTTCAGTATTTTTTGATAAGATTGCTTCAATATCAGTTTCAATAGTTCCTAATTTTGTATTAGTTGTTTCAATATCAGTTTCAATAGTTCCTAAATTTGTATTAGTTGTTCCTATTAAACCTTCAACACCATCTAAATGACCTATAATAGTAGTTTGATGTGTAGCAGTTGAAGCACCAGAAGGTAAAGCACTTGATACAACATCTACTTGTAATTCATTACCACTTACAGCATTATCTAATATTTCTACGGCAGTTTTAATATCATCAAGACGACTTATCATAGTAGTTTGATTACCAGCAGAAGCATCACCACCAGCAGCAGAAGAAACAATATCAACTTGTAATTCATTACCATTAACACAATTATCTAATAATTCTACGGCAGTTTGTATAGCAGTTAGTTTATTATTAGTATCTGCTAAATTAGCATCTAATACACATTTTAATCTATCACTTGATAAGGCACTTGGTAATCCAGCATTTAATTTTGTTGCTAAATCGGTAATACTATTAGAACCTCTCATAGCATCTATCTTACTATTAGTATCTGCTAAATCAGCATCTAATACACATTTTAATCTATCACTTGATAAGGCACTTGGTAATCCAGCATTTAATTTTGTTGCTAAATCAGTTATACTATTAGAACCTCTCATAGCATCTATTTTACTATTTGTATCCCCTATTAGTCCTTCTACACCATCTATATGGGTTATAATAGTATCTTGTTTTGCTTCGGTTGATACACCACTAACGGAAACTGAACCACTAACAATATCTACTTGTAATTCACTACCAGAAACACAACCCTCAATAGTATTTATAGAACCATCAATAGTATCTAATTTACCTTCTAATCCATCAACATTATTATTGATTTGAGCAAGAGAACCAATAACGGCACTATCAATGACTTTTAATCTATCACTATCTAAGACACTTGGTAATATAACTTTATTATCTATACTACTTAAAGTATTATTACCAGCAGATACCAAAGTTTCTAATCCATCAGTATTTACATTAACTACACTATCACTAACTTCTAATTTACCAGCACTATTAACTTTTAATTCTTGAAACTTATTAGTTGAAGTATTCTTCGCAAGTGGAATTTGATGAGGCATATTTATAATATATTATAAGAAAATAATTTTTTTAATTAATTGTATCAACGAATACACTTCCAGTAGCATCTCTACTTAATAATGTTTTACAATATAAATGACCACTATTTCCATCTGTTTTATCACTTCTTGCGTCATAAGCACCATTATATTCAAATTCAATTCTCATAAATTCACCCATAACTGGTATAACTCTATAATGATATTTATTACCAGTTAAAAGTTCAGTATATATAGGTGTTTTAGTATCTATGTGATTTATAGTGGTATTACTTAAATCTTCTACTTTATATAAACCATTACTATCAAATGCTAAATCTCTACTTGGAACTATTGGAGGACAAGAAAAAATTTTTATAGTATAGTTAGTATGAACTGATTGATATGTAGATATTTTAAGGAAGTTAAAACCAAATGTATCATCCGCTGGTAAATTAACTACTCTTCTACCATCACTTTCAGTATTAGCACCATTACCCCAATCTGGGATTTGACCATTAAAATATAGTTTAGCACTATTTATATTATTTTCATTAACTGATTTATTTATAGAAAAAACCATTTAAATTTAATATATATTAAGATATTTAATTCAAAAAAAAATCTTATTAGAATATATAAAAAAAATAAAATGGCGATGTCTAATGATATGGGCGGAAATGTAGTTGCTATGAACTCTTCACAAACTATCTCTATTGTTCCAGAAAATGGAGAGCAGTTTAATCCAGGACAGAAAATCATATACAATATTGAACCAGAAGTTGGATATTTAAAAAGAGATAGTTATTTAGTTTTTGATGTAGCAGTAGATAGTGCTGGTAGTAGTGTATGGACTTTTGCTAAAAATGCTGGGGCGCACGCCTTAATAGACCAAATCAATATTTACTCAAAAGAAACTGGTATTTTATTAGAGAGTTTGCCTAATTATTCACAATGGGTATCCATTGAAAATCAGTATTTATATGATGACCCTACACAATTACAATTAAAAGAGGGTGTTGGTCATCCAGTTAGAGCAAAAACTATTAGATTAAAAGCGGATGGTAAATCAGTAGTATATGAACCATCAAGACCTCACGGAGGACATACCGCTAATAGTCAGTTATGTCCTCAAAAAGCAGATGGAACATTAGAACCTATGGCGAGAAGATTTTGTATTAGATTAAAGAGTGGTATTTTTAACTATTGGGATGACGAGAAGTTAATTCCTATCTTGAATTTCGGTGGATTAAGAATAGAGTTATTTTTAGCAAAAAGTGAATTAGTATTACAGAAGGTTGCCCCTTTTGTTGAATGTAGTGCTGATGTTGGATATGAAAATGGAGAAAGAGCATATGATATTGTTAATTCACCAGTAAGTGATGATAATAAATGTTTTCATATAAAGGATTTTGATGATACCGCTGGTGCTGGTAATGCTAATAGTATTACTATTTCTCTTGATACTACTAATAATATGCCCAGTGGTGTATTTAAAGGAGCAATTGGAAATGGTGATGAACAAGAAAATCCAGTAGGATTTAGTGCCTTAGGTCTTGCTATTGGTAATAAGATAGAGATAAGAAAATTTGGAAACCAAGGTGCTGCTGGAACTGCTAATAGTGTAAAACATACCGCTACTATTACATCTTTAACCGCTTCTAATAGTGCTGTAAAGAATGATGTTCAAGGTGCTACTACAATAGTTATAGGAGTAGAAAATGGAGAGTTAAATGGTAAAGGATTAAATAAGACCGCCGGCCCCCCAACAACCGCTGATTATATAGTAGTAAAAGATACACCATCATATAAGGTAAAATCAACAGAGTTCCGTTTATGCCAGGTTGTTCCACCACCTAATGTTGCTAATGCTTTAATGAAAGGATTAAATTATGAATTTACTTCATATGATACTTTCCTTAACAATATACCTACTATTGTTAATAGACATCAAATTCCTATTACATCAGTAGCAAGTAAAGCGGTTGCTTGTTTTACACATTACCACGATGCTACATTAGTAGAAAACCCCGCCGCTCAAAATTATTATGATGGATTAGCACCAGAAGAATTTAATTTAAATTCAGTTCAGTTTTTCATTAACAATAGATTATATCCATTAAGAGAATACAACCCACAAGCAAAAGCGGATAGATGTTTAAATCAAAATGAATTAGTAAAAGCGTGGAAAGCAATTGGTAAATTACCAGTAAATTTAGGAGATGGAGAAAGACAAAATTTAAATGGATATGCTAATTCATATTTAACATCAAGAGAATTAGCAAGAGAAGGTTTTGTATTTGATTTAAGAAATGCCGAACCAGAAATAAGACTTAAATTTAGTGGTAGTAGAAGTAATATAGTTAGAGCAAATACTTTTGTATTCTCTAAAAAGATAGTTCAATCTACCGCAACTGGTGTCCAAGTAATTCTTTAATTTTATAAGACTTTTAGCAGTCCCTTCACCTATTTCTTCACAATCTTTTTCAGTCAAATGACCACCCATTATTTTCTATATATATAGTATATAATGAGTATTATAAATCCAAATAATCAACCTAAAATATTTAAAGCGGATATAAAGAAAAAACCAACGCCAGAACTTTTACTAAATATAGCAAAATCATCCAAGGATAAAAAACACCCATTTCATAAGACTAAATTAAAAAAAAAAGAAAAAATAGAAAATATTTTCTTAAAAAAAAAATCTAAATAGAATATATACAAAATGGAACAATCACAACCTCAACAGAATATGGGATTATTTAACTATAATGTTAATCTTTCACCAATGGTTATGGATATTAGAAGTGAAACATTAGAACCTATATCTTCATCAAGTAAAAGATTTGTATTTAGATTAGATGCCGCTGGATATTTAGACCAAAATTCACTTTTACTATTTAAATTACAGAATAAAAGTGCTAATGTAAATTTAAGAGTATCACCATTTGCTGGTGGTCTTGCCGCTATATCAAGAGCAACTATTCAAGTTGGTGATTATATCTTAAATGATACAACAGATATTGGAAGAATTAGTTGTTTAACATCTATGGGAGGACAGAATGAAGATACAAGAAATAAATATAATGGACACTTTTATCAAAATCAGTTTCACACTAATGTATTAGACCATATTGATTTAAACCACGCACCACACGGAGGTGTAGGAACAATTGTATATGATGGAATGAAAGGAGGTATTAATTATGGTGATAATAATGCTACAAGAAGTTCCGCCCCAGGAGGAACTTGTAAAGTAAATAGTTGTGTAATTACTAATGATAAAGATGGTAATTATCAGTTTGGTATTCCATTAGGTGTTATTCTTCCAAGTTTAAGAGGAAGACAAATTCCTCTCTTCCTTTTCCAAGATTATAGAATTCTTATTACAATAGAATTTGATGATGTAAGAAACTATGTAAATGATATTTCTAATGGTGGTGATACCCTTACTGCTAATGTTGTTGCTGGTGGTGTTAATAAAGGTTTTGCTTGTGCTACTAATGCCGCTACTTATGAAGATGTAAAATTACAAGTTGATTACATTATCTATCCAAGTGAAATACAAGATAGAGCAAGACAAGCAACACAACAACAAGGAGGATTAACATTAGATTTCTTTGATATTATTAAAGTTGAAAAGAACATACCCGCCACTACTGCTAATGTAGAAACACAGAAAGTAGAACATAGAATAGGTGCTGATAATAAAGAAGTTCATAAGATTTATATGTTAAAGAGATTAATTAGAGATAATCCACCACTTGAAGATAGAATTTTAAGACAAATGAGATGTGATGGAATGAACCAAGAAAGTTATAATTTAAATATTGATGGTGTAGATTATTTCCAAGAAGATAAAGATATGCCTAATTCACAATATGATGAAACAAGTAATTGTTTAGGAACTGATTTGAAAGTAGTAAGACCTATGTATTATAATGATGAAAACACATTATATACAAGACAAGCAGAAATTGCTGATGGATTAAGTGGTAAATATAAACCATTATGTGTAGATTTATCAAATGGAGTTCCTACTATACTTGGAGGAGGAAGACAAATAGGTGCTTATCCTTTAATTATGAAGTATGAAAGAAGACCTTGTGGAGAACATCTTAATCAAACTGCTAATGCCGTTGCCGCCGATAATGATAATAATAATGCTATTGCTCTTGATTTAAGTGGAGCATTAGAGGTAGATTACTTTATGTTAGTATCAAGAACCGCTAATATCCGCTCTACACCTATGGGAACATCCGTAGTTGTTTCATATTAATTTTTTTTTCTTTATTAATTATATAAAATGCCTCTTAGTAAAGCACAAAGAAAAGCACAAAAAAAAGCAAAAGCAGCGGGACTGAAAGGTGATACCATAGATGTTCCTAATTTACCACAAGTTAATCATTTAAAAGATGCGGTTAATATATTATTACAAGGGAAAGAACCAGCAGACCCAGCACAATTTGGGAAACTATCTAAACCACAACTTGAAGCATTAATTGCTGATTTTAGAAAAGGTGCTGATGGCGCAAATTATCCTAACAAAGCAGGTATAATTGAAGTATTGAATAATGTGAAAAAGAAAGCAGAAAGATTAAACCCAGCATTTTTAAAAAAAGGTAATGCTAATAGAGTTTTAGTAGCATTATTAAAAGATTTAGATTTAAAAAAAATAAAAGATGTAGGATATGAAAATTTAGATAGTGAAGATGTAGCAAAGTTTGATTATAATTTAGAAAGAATAACCACATTTTTAAAAAAATTTAAATTTGATGAGCAAAGTATATCAAATTATGTAAAAAGAACTGGTGGAGATTTAGGGCAAAAAGTAAAAGAATTTAAAAGTAAGTATAATTTAAAAGATACAAAAGAATATAAAGATTTTTTATTTAAGAGAAAAGAATATTTAGAAGGTGATAAATCACAACCATTTCAATTTAATATAGACCCTAATATACAACCACCTCAACCCGCCGATGTTGAAAAAGTAGAAAAACAAATAGATGATACAATAGAGGATTACCTTGAAAGAATGTATGCTATTGGACAACAAGGGCAACAATTAGAAGCAGTTTTACAACCAACTGGCGACCGATTTACAGCACCTTTGAAAAAGAAATTTGAAGATTTAGGAAAAAAGAGTGGAAGAATATTAAATGTTTTTAATATTGATGAAGAAAGAGTGGAAGGATTAACAAATATTAACGAATTAAGACAAGAACTTAGTAAATATCCTGGGATTGCTATGATACAAAGAGGTAAAGAAACAATAGGATTGGATTTTGATAGTTTAGTAGGTAGTAGTGTAAATGACCCAAACCCAGTATATCAATATGGATATACATATGCGCCTACTACTGGGAAGAATGTTCCAGATATATCTGCTTTTGATGTATTAGAAGTTCAAAGTATAGGTGGTAGTCCTGGACTTATAGGACATAAACAAGGTTTTGGTTCATCACCTTTTGGAAAAACTGATGAATTAAGAGATATTAAATTAAAAACTAAATTTGACCCAATCAATAAACCTTTTGATAAAGCAACTGGTAAATTTATAGACCCTAAATTAAGACCAATAGACCAAAGAACTTTAAAACCTACTGGAACTGGTAAAAGAACTATTCCAGATTTAACAATAACAAGTAAAACACCATTACTTGGTGGTAAAAAAGAAAATCCACTATACTTTACATATGATTTTGGAAGTGGTGAAAAAGATTTATTTGAAAAAGATATAAGTATTGAACAAAGACCATTAGTAAGTGCGAGTGGTGCGTATAGTGGAGCGATGGTAGAAGTGGGAGCGGCAAGAGAATATAGTGGATTTACTACTTCACCAAGATATGGAGGTTTGGGACAACCAGACCCACTACCAGAACAAACACCAATGACGAGAGGTATAGCAACTCAAAATGTTAGAATAGGTGGAGCAAGTGAAGGACACCCAAGAGCAAATAAATTAGCAATAGCAGAACAAGTTAGAACCCAAGCACCATTTACACAAAGTGGTGGATATAGTGGGTTTATAACTTCTAATTTAAAAGAAGTTCAAAGAAGTTATACAGCAGCACCTATACCAAGAGAAAAACTTGAACAACAGAGTATATTAAGACCTAATCTTAAACAAGAATTATACTTTAAAACTGGACGATTTCAAAGTTTATATGATTTTAATTAACGATGTTTTATTCCTAATACCGCTATACGAGTAATTAAATGTTGTAATACATCATTAATAAAATCTAAAAATTGTTTTTCATCTAACAAATCATCTATTTTTTTTTCCCCAATATTAGTGTGATAGTAATACATTTCATTGTATATATCAGCACATTTATCTAACATACAATCAACGGCATATGGTATATTTTCATCATAGTCTTCGTGATTTTTCATTTGTTATTATTATAATAACGAAATATATTTTTAAATACTTTTTTCACTAATTATCGTGAAATTCGTGATTTTGGGTTATAAAACTTCCACAGAAAAAAAACACTTCCTATATACCTCTTCCCATAAGGCAAAAATTTATTTCCAAGAAGTTTTTTAATCCAAAATCACGAATTTCACGATAAAGGTTATACTTAAACATTTATTTTCTTAATATATATAAACGAAGTAATTAAAATGACTACCTCAGTATATATTGATGCTAATAGAACAAATTGTTCAGTTAAGAGTGATGATAATAAGAATGAATGGACATATAAACTATCTACACCCCTTCAAATTCCAAGTGGTAGTGAGATAGCAGTTCAAGATAGTTTCATACATAAAAAAGGTATAAATGGTGCTTCTATTGAGATTAGTGAAGATATAGAGGAAGAAGTAAATTTTTTTTATTATTTAAGTGATAATCCACATTTCATTCCAGGAAGTGTTTTTGGTAGTGGTCAAATTAATTCATCCCCACAAGGATATTTACCATCATTTTATCCAGTAAGTCCTTTATATACTTCTACTAATGATAAAAATGACCCTAATGCGGGAACTGGATTAGATGGAAGTGGAACACCTACTATTGGAAATCAAGCACCATTACCTAATACTTGGGTATATGGAAAACCTACACCAGCACAAAGAAGAGAATTTTTTAGTTATAAAGATACAAGTGGTAATTATACTCAAAAACCAGCGGCAAGTGGTGGAGCAACAGATTTAAATAATAATTCATTAAATCCAGTAAGAACAATGTGCGACCCCTATTTAATGGGTTTTAGTGAGCAACCAATGATGGCGGTTCAAGTAGGTAATGTAAAATCATATGATAGTCATAATGATGTATTTGATGTAGATGAGGGAGATGCCTATATTAATTTAGTTAATGATGGACATACAAAAGGAGATTTTGGATTGTATGGACAAAATACAAATGACCCAATAGATAGTGCCGTTTTAACTGGATACAATACACCATATGATTTATTAGCGGGAGCATTAACACCACCATATGAAGCAACTAATAATGGATTTGGTGTAGGTGGTGTTCCTAAAATTGATACAAGTGATAGAATATTAAGACCTAAAACTGGTAGAGTAAAATTATTTATACCAAGAGGGGTTTATAGTGTTAATGAGATAGCACAATTAATAGATGATTATTTTAATGGTAGATTAATAGCAGAAGAAGTAAAACAAAAAAGAAACTTTAATATAAATATAAATACTAAAAATTTAAATGAAAGGTCATTTACTGGTCAAGTATCTACTGATAATACATTTGATAGTAAATCAGTAGGAACTGGTATATATACAAAAGTTCAACCTATGAGAAGATATGGAACATTAGAAGTAGATAAATTACATAGTGATACAGAGGGTGAATATCATTCTACAACTCACGCATTAGGAGATGTAAGGAATGACCCATATGGATTTTCACCATTAAGAGAAAAATTTGCCCCACAGACAGATAATCAAGGAAATAATATGGCGAGAGCAACTGATGTAAGAGCAAAGTTTG
>TARA_R100000654_G_scaffold9228_3_pt1 | contig 10154 bp, 7 predicted proteins | sample TARA_R100000654 | Tara Oceans TARA_R100000654 (sample SAMEA2622473) | marine metagenome | biome: marine biome (ENVO:00000447); feature: surface water layer (ENVO:00002042); material: "saline water (ENVO:00002010), including plankton (ENVO:xxxxxxxx)" | depth 5 m
GCCTTCTTTTTATTCCTATAACCCTGATTATATGATAGGTATGAACAACTATTTTTACACTTACAAAGGCGGTAATCTATACAGGCATAACACCAATCAAAGAAGAAATTATTTTTATGGTGAACAGTACAATTGTTCAATGACAACTGTAATTAACGAAAGTCCGCTTGAGCAAAAACTTTTTAGAACAATAAGCTTAGAAGCTGATTCTAGTTGGAATGTAACATTTAACACCAACATGAACAATGAAGCGTTTATAAACTCTACGTGGTTTGAACTCAAAGAAGGTGTTTATTATGCAGCTATAAAAAACACTTCTCAAATACCAGGGTCTCTTTCTAATTTTAACATGAGGTCAGTAAATGGTATAGGGAACACAACCGGATTTACTATGACAAATCCAAGGGTCTTTAGTTTTAGCGTGCCCATTGATTCAATAATAAGTATAGGAGACTATTTATATTACCTAAACGAGTTTACTAATTCTCCTGCTCTAGCTGGTGTTATAACAACATTAGCAACCGACAGCATCACTGTTGACTCAACTATACCTGGAGCTACAGATCCTACTACAAACACACCTTTAATGATTGCAGTAAAAAACAATATTGCCGAATCTCACGGCATATTGGGGCACTACGCTATTTTAAATTTAGAAAATTTAGGTCCTCAAAGAGCTGAACTGTTTGCGGTTGCTTCTGAACTACAGAAAAGCTATCCTTAATTTTTAGTATCTTTGCTCTAGAATGGAATTTAATATTAGACAGTTAGAAATCGCTGACTATAAAAATATATTAGTCAAGTGGTGGAAAGACTGGAATTGGCAAGCGCCTGAAATTGATTTTTTACCAGAAGATGGCGCTGGCGGTATGATGATATTAGAAGGAGATATACCTATTTGCGCTGGTTTTATATATATGACAAATTCAAAAGTAGCCTGGGTAGATTGGATAATTTCTAATAAAGAGTATAAAGACAAAACTAAAAGAAAAAAAGCCTTGCTTATGTTAATTGATGTTCTTACATTAAGCTGTCAAAAAAGCGGAGCTAAATATGCTTACGCACTACTTAAGCACACAGGATTACAAAAACACTACAAACAATTAGGATATAAACAAGGAGATAAATATAATCAAGAAATGATAAAAATATTATAGTATGGCAATAGGAACCGCACTAACCGTAGCAGGTATTGCATCGCAAGCCGCTGGAACAGCTTCAAACTTTATTCAAGCAGGAAAAGAAAGAAGAGCTGCTGATAGAGCTGCTGATGAAGCTGCAAAAGCACTCGAGGCAGCAAGAGATAAATTACAAGTAAACTATTTAAAAGGGCTTTCTATACAAAAAGAACCATACGAATTAGCTAGAGAGGCAGGGGTATCTACAGCGGCACAAATTGTTCAAGCTGCTCAAGAGGGAGATCAGAGAGGTGTGGCTGCAGGCGCTACAAGAGCTGCGTTAGCACAACAAAATCTAGAAAACAGAAATAGAATGGCCATGGGTCAAGAGCTTCAAGGTTTACAAAGAGCAGCAGCTCTGGAAGACAGACGTTTGCAAAGTCAATTATCTAATTTAGACTTAGCTGAAGCTAGAGGTTTTCAATCTATGGCTGCCGACGCAAGAGACAGACAGAGAGAGTTAAATCAAGCAGGCGCTCAAGGCTTAGTTGGATTTGGAAAACAATTAGCAGGATTACCTGGACTGTATGGAGGAAAAGGAAGTGGTCTAGAAACTGAAACGGTAGCAAATAGTTTTACGGATGATGGAAAACCGCTCAGAGTTTCCTCTAAACTAGTCGACGACCCTAACTCTAGATTTTTTAGAATGAACTCAGGCGAGGTAGTAGATTTATCAGAAAAATTTAAAGGCAATATGACTTTAAATAGGATTCCAGATACAAATATTTTTCAAGATACCTTACCTGGTGTAAGTGCGCTACCTGAAATTAGCGCCGATTATTCCCTTGATGCATCAGGAAATTTACTAACTAAGTAAGATATGTCAACAGGATTTGGATATGTTAGAGATAGTAAACCCAATATAATAAATTGGGCTGACATTGGTAAGAAAATGTCAGACTCTTTGGAGTTAGAAATTAAAGACAGGCAAAAGCGTAAAGATGATATAAACGCCAATTTAGGTAAATTTTCTAGTCAACTTTTAGACCAACCGCAAGGTGCGTATGCAGAGGCTAATAGATTTATTTCTGATTTTTCACAACAAGCATCACAACAAGCGCTAAGAGATTTACAGGCTCTTAAATCAGGTAACTTATCAGAGCAAGAATACTATCAACGAAGAGCCAATCTTAAAAGCGGCACTGACTTAATGTTTAAAGCTGGTAAATTATTCAACGAAAATTATAGTCAGGCTATGAAAAGAATACAGGACGGTAGCGCTAGTGTTTTGGAAGCAGACCTAAAAGCCAAAATGGAAGGATATATAAACTTTGCTAAAAGTGGTGCATACATAAATCCTCTTACAGGAACTGTTAATGTTAGTGTTTTAGATGAAAATGGAAATGTATCATCTCGAAGAGGTGACTTTATGGATGCCTCTGAGCTAGTTAAATTATCCAGTGAAACATTTGATAATTATAAGCTAGATGAAAAAATTAAAAGTATATCTGATTCTCTGGGTAAAGTAACTTTACAAGACTCTAGAGGAAGGCTTACCACATTGTCAAGCTTAGATAAAGAAGACAGGCAAATTTTTAACGACGAAATAGACGCTGCATTAAAAAATGAAGTTGACTCTATTGTTGGTGGTATAAATTCTAAAGTAGCTGCTAGTATATTAGCAGACCATAGTGGAGAGGATTATTCTTTAACATTTGATATTAACAACACCGATAAAAACAAAATTATTTACGATCCAAATGGAAATGTTCAGCTAACTGAAGACCAATTAAATAAAGCAAAAGAAATTGTTAAAAATAAATTACTAAACAGTTTTGATCGAACCATCAAAGAACCTCAGTCTAAAACTAGTACAACCCGTAATTTAACAGGAACAGAAAGACAAGCAGATTCTGTCTATCGTCTTGCATATAATTTAACCACAGGTTTTGAAACTGACACAACTCTTAAAAAAATAGCAGGGTTAAGAGACGATATAGACCAAATCGTAGATGGGGAGCAGGAATATATAATACAATTTAAAAGAGACCCGAAAACAGGAGTAATACCAAACAATAAAATTATACCTAAAATTTTTACCGATGATGTATTTGATGCAGAAGAAAGTGCTGTAGCACTAACTAGAGCTATAGATTCTAGGATAGATTTAGGTGAAGCTGAAAACGCCAAAGATAGATATTTTAAAAGCAACAAAAAAAGAAATGTAACTCCAGGAGAAGGCTTTGGCGAATTGAAAGTCAAATCTTTATCTGACATTTACTCTGTTCAAGACGCTAATAAGACTAATAAAAACAGAGATAGTATACTAAAAAAACTTGAAAATATTGAGCCAGACGAAGGAAGAGAGCCAGACATAAAAAAGGTTATTGACTCCATGCCCGATGGAAAAGAAAAGCAAGTGCTTCAAAGTCTTACTTTTATTTCTAATGATCCAGGGCCTTTAGGAGGAGACAACTTAATTATATCAAACATACCCGATAATATATTTTCTTTACTAACCGAAGAAAAATTAAAAACTTTGGGTATTCAAGACCCAAAAAGAACAAAAGGCAGAGATGGTAATCTTAATAAGATTGAAATAGACTATGAATCTGAATCAGAAGGTAAATCTTTTGCTGCATTGCTTAATGAAATAATTCAATCTTCAAATGTAAGGTTAGATGCATTTGGTAATGTTATTTTATAAATCATGGATGAATTGCAAGCCCTTTATGAAGTTTACATGCAAAATGGAATCTTAGGTCAAGCTACTACCTTTGAACAATTTTCTGCTGCTGATGATTCTCAACTTGAAAATCTTTATAATCAAGGTTTATCTGCCCGTCTACTCAGCCAGCAAACTGACTTAGATACATTTAAATCAGCCTGGGCTGTAAAAAAAAAAGACGGTACGGATTCTGTATCGGAGGTTGGCATATCGGAGCAACAAGAAACTGTTGAGTCTTCAATACAACCGCCTCAGGAAGAGACCAGCTTTGGCTCAGACTTAATAAAATCGTGGAATCAAGGCAGAGCTCAAGCGCAATCCATTGATGATGTGTTAAATATAGTTACACAAGGAAGAGAAGTATCAGATACAGAGCTTAATAATTACATAAAAGCTGTACAGGAAATGCAAGCTATTGGAACTACCGAAGGCATGCAGCAGTTTCAAAAAGAATACGAAGAGGGTGGTAAAGACGTAGGTTCTTTTATATTAGCTTTAGGTAAAAACTTAGATGTAATACCAGAGGTGGTGGCTTCCTCCATTGCTTCGATGATAGCACCAGATGTAGCTATAGGAGCTGGAATCGGTGCAGCAGGGGGTGCAGCAACGGGAGCGGGGCTGACAGCAATTGGCGGACCTTTAGCTTTGTTTGGATCAGTTGCGGGCGGCGTAGGAGGCGCAGTAGCTGGTGGAACTGCGGTTTTAGAAGGTACGCTGGCTTTTACTGAGTTTTTACAAGAAGAATTAGCAGAGCAAGGATTAAACTTTACTCCAGAGGGTATTAGAACTGTACTTGAAAGCGAGGAGGCAATTTCCAATATTAAAAATCGAGCTTTAAAACGAGGGGTTGCGGTAGGGCTAATAGAGGCGTTGACGTTTGGATTATCAAATAAAGTGGGCGGTAAATTAGCTAGAGGTGTAGCCAAGGGAGCCCGTTTGAAATCCGCAGCAGCACAAGTTGGTATAGAAGGTACAGGTGGGGCGGTAGGCGAATCTGTAGGCAGGGCTGTGGCAGGTCAAGAGCAAGATGTAGCGGACATAGGTTTAGAGTTTTTTGCTGAAATACCAGGTGCATCAATTTCAGGAGCTACTACTTTATTTAAAACACCTAAATATACTATAAAAGGAGAAACAGGGGTAGCTAATCGAGTATCTCAAAATCAGTTTCTTGAATTTATTGAAAAAGCTACACCAGAGGAATTAATAAATGCTAATTTACAAGTGGTCAATGACCAAAAAGTTTCTAATGTGTTAGACGCTAAAATGGAGGAAGCTCAATTAAAGTTAAACCTCAAGAAAGCCTATCCTGATTTGTCCGAAGAAAATTTGAATAAATTAGTACCTTTACAAAAAAGATTAACAGACTTAAAAAACAACCCTGTTGACACAGAGGAAGTTCAAAAAACTGTTAAAGAAGAAATAAATAAAATAACCAATGCCGTTCAAGAGCCAAGCCCAGAGGAGATATCTGTACAGGAACAATCCGAAACTAGCACAACAATTCGAGAAGGAGACACCGAAGGGACAACAGCTCCCGGAGAGACTGCACCCCAGCAAACCGAAGAGACCGCCCAACCTACCGAAGAGGTCGAAGTTGAGGCTGAGATTTCAGAGACCGAGATAGTTGAGAAACCCCTCAATAAAAAATATGTAGCACAAATTAAAAACAACAAACTAGTAAATATAGTAGATACTAAAGGTAATGTTGCTCCTGCTAATCAAATAAACAGGTTGCAAAAAAGTTTTATAGAAAAAGGATTGATACCTTTTGCTCTTACTGAATTTGATGCTTCAACTGTAAAGCCTGAAGAAGCTAACAGAGCTATCATAGAAAATTCAAACAGCCCAAGACAGATCGCGGAAACAATTGAGCTTTTACAAGTTGAGAAAAAAGATATAGCTAAAACTGAAGCTCTTTTTGATTCTGGGCTCCCATCACTGTTTAATGCTGAAGGCTTTAGTCCTGAAAGCGTTAAGAGAGTGTTAGGCGCAAAAGGATTGGCAAAAGAATACGGAAGAGATTTTGTAAGAACTTGGATAAAAAAAGGAGGGAAAAGTATTGAGGATACTTACATTGACCCGCAAGGACTTGAATTTGAAAGCAGAGAAGTTGTAAAGTTTATTACAGACTATACTTCACGTGCTAAATACAAAGAACTATTTGACTCGGATTCTGCCTTAGAAAATGACGCCAAACTAAAATTCACTGAGCTAACTGGTCTTAAACCAACTAAACAAAACATCAAAGCTGTTGCTGAAAGCCCTTCACTAGAAAATCTACAAACCCAAGCGTTTTTAGAAGATAAAACTTTGGAGGGACAAAAAAATAAAAGACAACAGACAGTAACAGAACCAGTGCCGGAGGTAGATGCTAGTAAGAAAAGAGCTCCAAAGCAAAAAGTAAAAACCAAGGAGGACATTCGACAGGATAAAATAGAAAAAAAACAAATAGTAGAATTAAGCCGAATAATTAAAAAAATTAAAAAAAATTATTTTAAGTTGAGTGTGTCTCGTTTAGAAACTAGAATTGCAAACCTATTTAGAAGAACCAAAATTGGTCTTACTGAAGATGCAATAAGAAAAAATCCCACTCAATATATTGACGCTCCGTTAGGAAATCCAACTGGAACACAATTTTACAGAACTTTAATTAGACCTTTAGAGACTGCATTTAATCCATTTAGAAAGGATTTTAGACGGCTCCAAAACAAAGTTATAGATGTTGCTGATTCTTTATCTAAAGACCACAATGAGAACATTAGTTTAGGGTATATGATAAGATTGTTTCAGCTAGCGAGAGAGTTTGAAACTAATAATAACACAGATATATCCCCTGACCCAGTTACCATTTTGAATTTGACAATTGAAAAAGCTGCTAGAGGAGAGATATATAATGAGCTAGATTTAAAAGTTTTAAAAGATTTGTCTAATAGGTTTGAAAAAAACGGTCAAATAAAATCGTCGGATATTTTAGCCGCAATGAATCCCCAACAAAAAAAAGCACTAAAGTTTTTAGATAAAGAAAATAAAGCTTTAGAAAATAAAATTAAAGTGGTTTTTGATAGAGCAGGATTAGACGTATCCCCTGAGCTTATAAATAATTATTCGCATCGTGTAGTTTTGAGAGAGTCATCTAAAAAAGATGTAGACATATTAATAGAAAAAGCTAAATCTTTTTATGACAGCACTAAAGGGGGCACAGAAATATTTAGAACAGAGGGAGCTAAGCCAATGAGTTTCGACCCTTTCGAGTCTTTACTAAGAGGTGCTCAAGAAACTTTAATTGCTTTTTATCTTAAACCAACTGCTGATAAAGTTCAACGAATTACTAAAAGCTTAAAAAATATTTTTTTAAATCAATCCAAGGAGCAAAGACAAGCGGGGTTAGCTCTAAATAATGTAACAAGGGAGCTTTTAGAAGCCGCTTATATACGTTCATTTATAGATGCAAACAGCATTGGTAAATTTAGTATTGAAGGTGAAGCTCGTAAAGTGGGATACCGAATACTTTTGAGCTCAGCTTCAAGATTTGGAGCGGAATTATTAGGAAATAGTTTAATGTTGATTTCTGAGGACCCTAAAGTAATAAAAGATAGTTATACTAAATATAGAAATTTTTCTATGAAGGTGGGTGAAAAAGCTAATGAAAAATACATAAGGTTTTTAGAAAACCTTAACTCCTCGGAAGTTGGAAAATTAAGTGGAGCTACTTCGGGTGAAACAAAATATGCAGATGTAGATAATTTTTTAAATTTAAAAAAAGGCAGAAAACTTCAAGGGCCTATACAAAAAAAATTAGGGTTTATTAAAAACACGGCAGGCATGACTTATAATGCTGTATCTAAAATTAGTGATTTTTTAATGAGCGGTGCAGACAGAGTAATAGCTAGACCAATATGGGTTAGCAAATTTGCAAATGAGTTTCAAAAAAATGTAAAAAAAATTAACAATGAAGATATAAATTTAACGGTAAAAGACCTAGACGAAATAGCAAACGGAACCTCTAAATATTTAAACAAAATATATAAGCCAGCTTTAGATGAAGCGGTGCTTTTAGCGGATAGAACTAGCACTCAATTAATTACTTCTGGGAATCCTTTTAATACAATAATAGCAAATGCTAGAAGAGGCGACGGATCAGTTGCTGATTATTATAGATTAATAAATTCTTTTATGGCCAAGTTTGTTTTGAACGAATATGCTACAGCTAGATTTGGTGTTTCTGCTTTAATAAGGGGCGGGGAAATTTCAAGAGAAAAAGGAGCTCGTCTTTTTGCAGGAGTTTTAGCTCGTATGAGCGCCTATGTTGTATTGTATAATTTACTTTCTCAATATATGGATTCTTTATATGCGGAAGTTAGAGGAAAAGATATACCAGAGGAGGATAAAGACTATTCTCTTATGTCTGCTAGGCAAGCGGTGGGTAGCGCCATGACATTGTTGTTCAGACAAAATTTAGGCAACATACCTGCACTTCCAGTTAATTATGGTATAGAATATATAAATAAAAATTATTTACAAAAATTGCGAGACGGTGCACCATACAATTCTTATGATAATTCAATTGTTTACAGCTTAATACAATTGGATAAACCCATATACAAGAGCGACTTACAAACCGCAATTCCTATATTAGCTGGTCCTTATGGTCCTTATGCTAACGCGTTAATAAGAACCTATCAGACTATTGATCGTTCTTTAAACCTTAAAACGGAAGAAGGAAGAGAAAAAGCTAAAAAACAACTAGAGAGTTTAACGGCGTTTGAATTGATAGGTATGACTGGATTTATACCTTTATATAAAGATTTGATTAGAGCCGAAAGAAAAATTTATTACCAAGATCAAAAGAATGATAGTCGTTAAATATATAACACTAAAATAAAATTTTCCATAAGACATATACTATAAAAGCGTTTAGTAAAAGCACTATTAGCATTTCTGTTTTTGGGTCTTTTATATCCATTTTTCCTAATTATAAATCCATCATACAATTAAATGCTGTATGGCCTCCTAAGACCACTCCCACTCCAAGAGCTTGCCTTTTAAAGTTTTTAGCGTAAGCCGTGGCATAACTTTTAATGTCGATCCCACAGCCCGTCTGCATGCCGAACACTCTAAATCTTTTGCCTACAAACCATCTTACATAAGCCTCCGTGTGCGTGTGCCCACAGACACTGCTCATCATGTTATTTTTTGCTTTCATCTGGGCTTGCCCACCTTCTCCGTGCTCATACAATACATCATCATATACCACGTTTTCTATCCAGTTCCACCCTGGTGTGCCTAATATATCGTTGTATGAGCGTAACCATTTCTGTGGCACTCCCGCAGAGAACACCTTTCTGGATGCCATCCTGTCATGGTTGCCAATGCATACATCAGCTTTGGGAAAAGACTTGTACCAAAACGATATTTTTTTTATGGCTAAACTGAGCTCATCCCCCGGACTCATACCATCTGGATCTGACTCATGGTAATTCCAACCGTGGGAGTCCACGATATCCCCTATGAATATTACTTGGTTTAGTAAATGTTTGCCATAAACTTCTTTGCAAAAATCCAGATAGTCTGGGTGTGTAAAAGGCTCATGTAAATCTCCTATGACTAGTATACGTCTTTCGGGAGTGTTGAGGTTTTCGTAAGCTAATAATTTATTTCCTTTAAGTCGAGGTCTAAAATCTTTATATTTCATCTTTAACAGATTCGTTCACGGATTTTAATTTACGCATCAGGTCCGACACCTCAGTTGATAACTGATGATAGTCTTTGTCCATCAAAATTTCGTAAATATTATTTATTGAGCCGTGAAGATCATCCATTATAAAGTTGATGTTTTGGATTCTCTTTCTTTCAAACGGGGCGATGTTCATGGCAGATTAGTTATGCATTAGTAATCTTCCCCCCATTTCATTATCAATTGATTTGATAGCGCGATATATTTTACGTGAATATTTTTTAGCTGTGTTTACTTCAGTCTTTGATGAATCTGTTCCTATATCTGAGTATAGGTACATATCAATCTCAAGCAAGGTATCTATCTTTCTTCTTTTAGACCAGCTTTTAAAATCTAATATTCTTTGTATATCACTAATTGTATAACTCATGCTAATCAATTAATGAACATAAAGTTAATAATTTTTTTTTAATTTTTCTTAATATTTGACAATTGACCTTTAAGATTTATATTTTTATGTAAAATTCTTCTATAAAAGTCTTTTCTGCTTATAGATGGAAGCCCACGCATCTCCTTTAATTTGTTGTTAACAACTATATAAGAATTTAAAATTTTATTTTCGTTCCATAGTTCA
>TARA_R100000654_G_scaffold40266_1_pt1 | contig 10150 bp, 7 predicted proteins | sample TARA_R100000654 | Tara Oceans TARA_R100000654 (sample SAMEA2622473) | marine metagenome | biome: marine biome (ENVO:00000447); feature: surface water layer (ENVO:00002042); material: "saline water (ENVO:00002010), including plankton (ENVO:xxxxxxxx)" | depth 5 m
GCTCAACTTCAAACGCTTTAGATAAAGGTGGAAACAACTTCAAAAAACTTTATTACAGTTCAGACGTTACAAAAAGAAATAGAAACGGACAAACGTCTAGCGGACTCTATTCTTTCTTCATACCTATGGAGTGGAATTACGAAGGATTCATGGATACTTTTGGATTACCTGTATTCGTTGCAGGCGAAGATAAAAAAATTGGAAGAGACGGTTTACCTATTGAAGTTGGAGTAATAGAACATTGGGAAAATGAAGTTGAAGGATTAAAAAATGACAGTGATAGTTTAAATGAGTATTATAGACAGTTTCCAAGAACTGAAGCACACGCTTTTAGAGACGAGACTAAAGACAGTTTATTTAACCTAACTAAAATATATCAACAAATAGATTATAATCACGAGGTAAACAACATAAAGTCTACTACTAAAGGTGCTTTTATGTGGGAAAACGGAATTAAAGACTCAAGAGTGTTGTTTATACCTAGCGAAAGTGGTAGGTTTTTAATATCTTGGGTACCTCCTGTTAATTTACAAAACAACTTATTAATAAAAAATGGAATTAAATATCCTGGAAATGAACACATTGGTTCATTTGGTCTCGACAGTTATGATATTTCTGGGACTGTTGATGGTAAAGGATCTAACGGATCGCTTCATGGACTGACTAAGTTTTCTATGGAAGACGCGCCGCCAAACCATTTTTTTTTAGAGTATATAGCAAGACCACAAACAGCAGAGATATTTTTTGAAGAAATACTTATGGCTTTACATTTTTATGGTATGCCTATACTTGCTGAAAATAACAAACCTAGATTTTTATATTATTTAAAAAGAAGAGGGTATAGAGGTTTTAGTATGAATAGACCTGATAGAATTTGGAATAAATTGTCTACTACAGAAAAAGAAATAGGTGGAATACCCAATTCAAGTGAGGATATAAAACAAGCTCACGCAGCGGCTATTGAAAGCTATATAGAAACATATGTTGGAGATGTTGACGGATCAATGGGGGATATGTATTTTCAAAAAACATTAGAAGATTGGGCTACGTTTAATATAAACAACAGAACAAAGCACGATGCAACTATAAGTTCTGGTTTAGCAATAATGGCTTGTAACAAAAATAGATATAAGCCAGTAGCTGATAGATCTGTTAAAAAAATTAATTTAGGTATAAAAAAATACAACAACAAAGGAAGTTTATCAAAAATAATAAAATAGATGCAAATAAAAACTTACAACGGTAGTTCTTTTCCAGATCAGGTGGTACCTGACGAGGTTAAAGCAAGTATTGATTATGGCAAGCAAGTAGGTAGAGCTATTGAGGGAGATTGGTTTAGTGGTACTAGGTCAACAGTGTCTGGTAGATACAACACTAATTTCAATAACTTTAGAATGCTAAGACTTTATGCTAGAGGAGAACAGTCTGTACAGAAATATAAGGATGAACTTGCTATTAATGGTGACTTAAGTTATTTAAACTTAGATTGGAAACCAGTACCTATAATACCAAAATTTGTTGATATAGTTGTTAACGGCATGGATAGTAAGCTTTATGATGTTAAAGCTTACGCACAAGACCCCGAATCGTTAAGACAAAGAACAGCTTATGCTTCCGCCTTAATGAGAGATATGCAAGCTAAAACTCTTATAGAAAAGATTAAAAATGTAACTGGTATGGAAATGTACAGTACATCAAATCCAGAAGAGTTGCCAGAAAATCAAGAAGAGTTAAATGTTCACATGCAGTTAACTTATAAGCAGTCTATAGAAATAGCTGAAGAAGAAGCTATAACTAATACTTTGGCTTTCAACAAGTATGATTTAACTAGAAGAAGAGTATCTGAAGATTTAGTAATATTAGGTATTGGCGCTGTAAAAACTAACTTTAATTTATCACAGGGTGTTACTGTTGACTACGTAGATCCTGCTAACTTAGTTTACTCATACACTAACGATCCTAATTTTCAAGACTTATGGTATGTTGGTGAAGTTAAATATATAAGCTTAAGTGAAATTAAAAAAGAATTTCCACATTTAACGGATGAAGAGTTAGAGAGAATACAACAATATCCAGGTACAGAAAGCTATAATTATGAGTACAACGGTAGAAGAGACGGTAATAACATAGCTATATTATATTTTGAATATAAAACCTACAGCAATCAAGTATTTAAAATAAAACAAACACCTACAGGTTTAGATAAAGCAATTGAAAAATCGGATACTTTTAACCCACCTAAGAGTGATAACTTTGAAAGAGTAAGCAGATCGATAGAGGTTTTATATAGTGGAGCAAAGATACTTGGTCAAGACATGATGTTAAAGTGGGAACTAGCTAAAAACATGACTAGACCAAACTCCAATTTAGTTAAAGTTAATATGAATTACAATATATGCGCACCTAAAATGTATAAGGGTCGCATAGAGTCTTTAGTTGGTCGTATGACTGGTTTTGCTGATATGATTCAATTAACTCATTTAAAGCTACAGCAAGTATTAGCTAGAATAGTTCCTGATGGTGTTTTCTTAGATGTTGATGGTTTAGCTGAGGTTGATTTAGGTAATGGTACAACATACAACCCTCAAGAAGCTCTTAATATGTATTTTCAAACTGGTAGTATAGTTGGTAGATCAATGACTCAAGATGGTGGCGCTAACCCTGGCAAGGTACCAATACAAGAGCTACAAACTTCTTCCGGTGGACAGAAAATGCAAAGTTTAATACAAACTTACCAGTACTACTTACAAATGATGAGAGATGTAACTGGTCTTAATGAAGCTAGAGATGGTAGTGTTCCAAATAAAGATTCATTAGTTGGTTTACAAAAGTTAGCAGCGGCTAATTCAAATACAGCTACAAAGCACATAGTACAAGCAAGTTTATATTTGTCAGCAAAAGTTTGTGAAAATATATCTCTTAGAATAAACGATGCTTTAGAATACCCTTTAACAAAAGAAGCTTTATCTTCTAGTATAAGCTCTTATAATGTAGGAACATTAGAGGATATGTATAACTTAAACTTGTACGAGTTTGGTATATACTTAGAGCTGACGCCAGATGAAGAAGAAAAAGCTCAATTAGAAAATAGCATACAAATATCACTGCAAACACAAAGTATAAACTTAGAAGATGCTATTGAAATAAGAGAAATTAAAAATTTAAAACTAGCTAATCAGGTTTTAAAAATAAGAAGAAAAAAGAAAGCTGCGGCAGATCAGGCGGCTGCTCAAGAAAACATGAAAGTACAAGCAGATGCTAACGCTCAAGCCGCTGAAAGAGCTTCGTTAGCGGAGATGCAGAAACAGCAAGCTTTAGCTGAAACAACTTTACAAATAGAGCAAGGTAAATCTCAGTTTGAAATAAACAGAATGCAACAAAAAGCTCAAATAGATATGGAGCTAATGCAGGTTAAGTATGAGTATGATAAACAGCTTAAGCAAATGGATATAGAAAGCATAGGTAAAAAAGAAATGCTTATAGAGGATAGAAAAGATAAAAGAACAAAATTACAAGCTACTCAACAGAGCACACTAATAAATCAAAGAAAAAATGATTTAGTACCAACTGATTTTGAATCACCAGAGTCTCAAAACTTAAATGGCTTTGGTATAGATCAATTTCAATAATTATTAACTATTATATTATATTATGTCAGAAGAAATAAAAGAAAACGAAGCGGGAGAACTGTCTCAAGGTGAATTTAAAATAAAGAAAAAACCAAAAAAATTTAATAACAAAATAGAAATCTCAAAGATAGATTTATCAAAAAACAAAGAAGATAAAGTTGAAGAGGTTGAAAAAGTAGAAGAAAAAGAAAATAAAGTTGAAGAAACACCCGCGGTTGAAGAAAAAGACGAGGTTTCAATAAGTGAGATTAAAAAAGAAAAGATTGAAGAAAGTGAAGAGCCCGCAGTAAAAAATGAGCCTATAAAAGAAGAAAAGGTTTATGAACTACCTTCAGAGTTTAAGAAACTAGTAGATTTTATGAGTGAAACTGGAGGAACTTTAAAAGATTATGTTAGGTTGAACACGGATTATTCTGAAATGAATGAAAATGCGATACTTAAAGAATATTATAAGTCAACAAAACCACATCTAAATAATGAAGAAATAGATTTTATAATGGAAGATAATTTTTCGTTTGACAAGGATGTTGACGAAGAGCGAGACATAAGAAAAAAGAAACTCGCTTTTAAAGAAGAAATTGCTAAAGCCAGAAACTTTTTGGAAGAAACAAAAGCTAAATACTATGAGGAGATCAAGTTGAAACCCTCTGTAAGTCAAGAACAACAAAAAGCAATGGATTTTTTCAATAGATATAACAAAGAACAGGACGTTAGAAAAGACAAATTGAATAAATTTGAAAACGAATCTAAAGAATATTTTGCTAAGGATTTCAAAGGTTTTGAGTTTAGCCTTGGTAAAAAAACATTTAGATACGATATTAAAAATGTAGATAAGTTAGCTGAAGATCAAAGTAAACTTCAAGGGCTTGTAGGAAAGTTTCTATCAGGTGAAGAAGAAATTGATCATAAAGGTTATCACAAAGCTTTATATGCTGCAGAAAATGTAGATGATATAGCTAATCATTTTTATGAACAAGGTAAAGCTGATGCTATAAAAGAAATGGTAAGTAAATCTAAAAATGTAGAAACGGCCTCTAGGCCACAAAACAACGAAGAATTATTTATTAATGGTTTTAAGGTTAAAGCAATATCGGGCGTTGATAGTTCTAAGTTAAAAATAAAAAGTAGAAAAAAATAAAACTTAAAACTAATAATAATGGGATTAATTGATATGACTCCAGGTATTGCACCAGCTCAAAAGAGAATGGCGCTAAATACTAACTATTTAGATTTTACTGGAGAAGAAGGAGGAAATTTTGCACAGCAATATCTTCCAGAATTATACGAACAAGAAGTTGAGCGTTATGGAAACAGAACGTTATCTGGCTTCTTAAGAATGGTTGGCGCTGAAATGCCAATGACATCTGACCAAGTTGTTTGGTCTGAGCAAAATAGATTACACATTGCTTACAAAAATAACGCGATTGAACCGGGTACTGGTGAAGGTAGTATACAAGTAACATTAAATATAGCCCAAGCTTTAACACCTAACGGTGTTGTAAGGCCAGGTGCTACTATTTTATTAACTGATACTGCTACTGGACTAACCAGCTGTAAAGCATTAGTTCAAACTGTTACAAGCAGTGAGCCTGGATTAAATGATGTACTTGATTGTACTATTTACGAAGGTGGTTATGCTGACGTTAGTGCACAGATTAAGGAAGGTGCTGATCTATTTGTTTACGGTTCTGAATTTGCTAAAGGTTCGACTGGAATGAACGGTAGTATTCAACCACAATTTACTCAGTATTCAAATACACCAATAATCATGAAAGACAACTTCGAGATTAATGGTTCTGATACTGCTCAAATTGGTTGGGTTGAAGTTGCAACTGAAGATGGTACATCTGGATACTTATGGTATTTAAAGTCTGAGTCTGAAACAAGATTACGTTTCGACGATTACTTAGAGATGTCAATGGTAGAAGGTGTTAAATACACTGGACCAGAAGTTGGTTTCTCATACGGAAACAGTGGTTCTTCAAAAGTTAAAGGTACGGAAGGTTTGTTTGCGGCTATAGAAGATAGAGGTAATATTTACTCTGGATTCTCTGGAGCTGCTCAACCAGGCAACGGTGCTTTAGCTGACTTTGACGAAATACTTAAGCAACTAGATAAGCAAGGTGCTATTGAAGAAAATATGTTATTCTTATCAAGATCTACTGCTCTTGATTTTGATGACATGATTGCTGCACAAGCCGGTGGAGGATATAACTCTGCTCAAGCAGTTTCTTATGGTTTATTCGATAACGAAGCAGAAATGGCACTTAACTTTGGTTTTTCAGGTTTCAGAAGAGGTTCTTATGACTTCTATAAAACTGACTGGAAATACTTAAACGACGCTACAACTAGAGGTATGGACCACCAAATTGATGGTGTTTTAGTACCAGCTGGAACTACAACTGTTTATGACCAAATGTTAGGATCTAACATTAGAAGACCTTTCTTACACGTAAGATATAGAGCTTCTGAAACAGAAGATAGAAGATACAAGTCATGGATCACTGGATCTGTGGGAGGTGCTTTTACTTCTGATCTTGATGCTATGAGAGTTAATTTCTTAACTGAAAGATGTTTAGTTACACAAGCTGCTAATAACTTCGTGTTATTTAAAGGAGCTTAATTATTTATTAACATTTAAAAATAGAAATTATGGCAATAGTAATAGCAAAAGACGACACTATCTTCAATTGTGATGGTGTACTAGCAATAACTCCTGACGCAGGGAATAATGAAAAAGTTAACATTTTGTATGCGAACGGAGACGTTGCTTCATTAGAGTTTGAACAGTCAGCAGCTTTAACCGCTGCGATTAATAATGCTAACTCAAAGAAAACTGAAGCAGGTGAAGCTAAAGCAGAAGAACTACAAATAGCCTCTATCGAGGGTATTCTACCAAGCGTTGCTGAGGTAGTTGCTGTTGGTAACGGAGCTGATGGACAGGTAAGAATCATAGGTAACGGTATGATTTTAAAAACCGCAAATGCTGCAAATGCTCAAGAAGAGCCTAAAGAAAAAGAGTAAAATAAACAATTACAATATAAGATCCCGCTTAGGCGGGGTCTTTTTTTAAATTATTATATTATATATTATGAAAGAAAAAACAAAACAACCTACTAAAAAGTGGGAATATAAAGATAGAAATTATTATCTAATAGGAAACAAAGCTCCATTAACACACACTATACCAAGTAAGCATACTAGAAGATATCCTTTAGTTTGGTTTGATCCTGACAAGGGTTATGAAAGAGAATTAAGATATGCTACTAATCAAGAAAGTATTTTTGTAGATGAGCAGAAAGGTCAAGTAACTTTAAAACATATTGTTTTTGAAGCTGGTCACATGATGGTTCCTAAAGAAAAAAGAAATTTACAAGAGTTTTTAAATAAACACCCTCATAAAGGTGTTATATTTGCTGAATACGACGAACAACAAGTTGCTAGTTCAGATTTAGAAGACATGGAGATGCAAGTTATAGCTATGAACATGTGTTTACAATTAGACGTAGACATGATGGAAGCTATAATGAGAACAGAGTTAGGTTCTAAGGTGTCAGACATGACTTCTAAGGAACTTAAAAGAGACGCACTGTTGTTTGCTAAAAGAAACCCTCAATTGTTTGTAGAACTAGCTCAAGACGAAAACGTACAAATAAGAAACTTTGGTATAATAGCTGTAGAAGAAGGTTTACTAAAGTTAGATTCTGATCAAAGAACTTTTAAATGGGGAAGTAACGGTCGTAAATTATTTACAGTTCCTTTTGATGAAAATCCTTATTCAGCTTTAGCAGCTTGGTTTAAAACTGATGAAGGTTTAGAAGTTTATAAAACTTTAGAGAAAAAACTAAAATAACAAGTGATAATAAATAAGGCGGCTATGCGGCCGCCTTTTTTTTTAAACATAATAAGATATGGCTATAAACGTAAACACAGTATATACAACAGTATTAAGTATACTAAACAAAGAGCAGAGAGGCTACTTAACTCCCGATGAGTTTAATAAAGTTGCCACTCAAGTTCAGTTAGAAATATTTGAAAAAATGTTTGACGATTATACTCAGTTCTTAAGAATGCCAAAGCTAGACGCAGAGTTTGCTTCAAAAGTAGATCATACTTATGAGGAAATTCAAATTTTTGAAGAAACAAAAAACGCCGATAGCGTTACTGGTAATGTATACGATCAACCATTTGATCTTCATAGACTTGGTAGTGCTTTTTATAACAATAAAGTAACATCTCCAGAAATAAGTATACTAGACAAAAGAAGCTACACTCAACAAATATTATCTCCAATATTACAGCCTTCTAAAAATTTTCCTATAGCAACATATCAAAAAAACAAACTAACTGTTTATCCAATTTTTGAAAATCCTGATACATCAGATATAACTTTCAATTATATAAGAAAACCTAAAGACGTAGTTTGGGCTTATGGTATAGGTGATCTAGATCAGTATATATGGGACGAGGTTTATGATGGTGGCGGTACAATAATACCTAGTAGTGGTTCACAAAATTTTGAATTAAGTGAAACATTTCAAACTGAAGTAATATTAGAGGTATTAAAGTATAGTGGTGTAATAATAAAAGACCCACAGATAATTCAAGCCGCTTCTCAAGAATTACAAGCTAACGAAGCAAATCAAAAAAGATAAAAAATGGGATTAATAAAAGAAACTAACGCTCAGTATTATTCAGGTCAACAAAGTTTTGTAGCTGATGGTAGTAGCACTGACTACCAGTGTACATTTGACACTAATTTAATAGACACAATATTTGGTGTTTCTAATACTAATTTCAGTATAACTATAAATAACTCTTCAGTTGGTGAACAGGATTATCAATTAATATATCCTAATATAATTAGATTTACAAATCCACCTAGTCAAGATTCTATAATAGTAGTAAAACTTAATAGACCTTCAATTGAAAATAACTATGGAGGATATGAATATATATCGTTAATAGATATTGTTAATAATTTTATGTTTGCCTATGTTGGCGTAGATAAAATAATACCCAGAGTAAAAAGATCAGATGTTGTTTGGCACGCTAAAAGAGGTTTGCAAGAATTCTCATATGACACATTAAAATCAATTAAGTCTCAAGAGCTTACTATCCCACCTAGTCTTTCTGTTATAATTCCACAAGATTATGTTAATTACGTTAGAGTTTCTTGGATAGATGAGTCGGGAGTTCAAAGAACTATATATCCAACAGATACGTTAACAATGTCCCCTACTGAACTACCCTTACAAGACGGTGAAGGTGTTCCTACTCATGATAACTTAGAAGATAACTTGTTAGCTGCTCAATCATTAGCTGAACAAAAGTGGAAAAAAGAAAATGTAAATAAAATAACAGGATACTTAGAAGGTGAAGATACATTTGTATACAGTTATGATTGGTGGAAACTTAACTATGGTCAAAGATATGGTTTAGAACCACAGTATGCTCAAAGAAACGGTTGGTTTTATATAAACAGAAGAGAAGGTAAATTTAGTTTTTCTGGAAATTTAACTGGTAAGTTAATAATTTTAGAATATATTTCAGATGGCTTAGCGTATGAAGACGATATGAAAATACCTAAAATGGCTGAGCAAGCTATGTATATGCATATAGCTTATTCTATACTATCAACTAGAGCTAATGTTCAAGAGTTTCTAGTTCAAAGATTTAAAAGAGATAGATCAGCGCAGCTTAGAAATACTAAGATAAGACTACAGAACATAAAATTAAATGAAATAATACAAGTATTTAGAGGCAAATCTAAGTGGATTAAAAATTAACTATGGCTCAAATGAAAAATAATTTCGTCCAGTCTAAAATGAATAAAGACTTAGACGATAGGCTTTTAAAACCCGGAGAATATAGAGATGCTAGAAATGTAAACATAAGCAGATCAGAAGGAGATGACGTAGGTGCTTTAGAGAATGTTTTAGGTAATTCAGGTTACACTAATTTCTTAAACTCCAATCCAAATGTTGAAATAATTGGTTATATAAAAGATGAAGAAACTAACAGTATATTTGCTTTTTGTACAGATTACACTGACGAGTCGTTTGATAATTTAAGTAACCCAGCTCCATATAACGCTAAATGTTTAATAGCTTACAAACCCGGCTTTGGACCTGCTAAAATATTAGTTGAAGGTAGATTTTTAAACTTTTCTAAAACACATAAAATATTAAATTCAGATTTATTAGAAGATTTATTGTTCTGGACAGATGACAGAAATCAACCTAGAAAAATTAACTGGAAAAAAGCGGTTGAAGATCCAAACTACTACTATGATGAAGATCATATATCAGTTGCTAAGTACTACCCATATCAAGCACCTTTACTTCAAAAAGAAACTACATTAAATTCTACAGAATTTGAGCTATGGGATGATGGTTACCCAGGTGATGATTTAAATATTCCGTCTACTTATTATAAGATAAAAGGTACAAATCCAAACGTAACAGCAGCTAAACTTAAAGTAGGTATGGAGGTTGTGTGTTATTCTAATAGCACTGGGG
>TARA_R100000654_G_scaffold917_3_pt1 | contig 10133 bp, 14 predicted proteins | sample TARA_R100000654 | Tara Oceans TARA_R100000654 (sample SAMEA2622473) | marine metagenome | biome: marine biome (ENVO:00000447); feature: surface water layer (ENVO:00002042); material: "saline water (ENVO:00002010), including plankton (ENVO:xxxxxxxx)" | depth 5 m
CTTAGATGATTGATTTATTATTTTATCTATAATACTAGCGTCAATATCTATATTCTTTGATTTAGCTAATTTTATAAAGCTAGCTTTTATATCATCTTTTTCTTTAACAAAACTTTTATTAATAGGTATCTTATTAAGCTTTTTTATCTCTTGAGCTGTTTCAAAAGAAGAATCGCTAGGAGGTTTTTTACTTAAATACTTTTGTATATTAAAGTCTTTAAACATTATCGTTTTAAATATTTACTAGGATTACGCGTGCATCTTACACCCCAGCCAGAAGCATAAGCCGAAGGCCATACTTTAAACTTACGTTTTGCAGCTGTTTTACAAGCAGGACTAATTTTTCCTTTCATAGGTGTTTTCATTTTATTAACACTATTCATACGTTCCAACTTGTCTGCTTGACCAGCGTGTAGCTTGCTAGCGTTTCTAAGTTCACCTATTATTTTTTTTACTTCTTTGTTTTTTAATTTAAAAGCCATAACTTAATATTTTCCTCTAACACCTTTTGGATTAGACTTTGTTGATCCACCTTTGCCAGACCAAAGATTTTTACAAGCCCAATACGAAGCTGTTAATTTACTTTTCTTTTTATCGCAACCATGCCTAGCTCTAAAACTTTTACGAGCTGCAGCTGAATAATTATGCCCATAACTAGTGTGGCCATAATGTATTATTTTTTCTTTACCACCTTCGCAAGCTTTAACAACTTTTTTCTTTTGAGGCTTAGGTGATCTACGAGGCTTATTGCAAGCCATTTTACTTTTGTCTAATTTTCTAAAAGGCGGCACATTTCTGCTTTCATCAAATCCAGCAGCGACACCACCAGCTCTACGTCTACCGCAGCTAGTTATAGGAAAAGGATTTTTATGTTGTATGTAAGCCATTATTTACTTATTATTACATTAACAGAATCATTAGCATCGTCTAGTGAGGCAAAAAAAACTAAATCTCTTCTTGTTAATGCTGCTTTCTTTTTAGAGCTTAATGTAGGTGAATCTTCAGTTGTTCTTCTTTGAACTTTTCTTCTACCGTCATCAACAAGGCTTGTTTTAGTTTGTCTTAGTATTATACTATCACATTTAAGTGAATCTATTTCTAAAGTTACACCAACTGGTATATTTATTGATTTAAAAAAATAAAAACCTTTATCAAGACTTGCTATAGATGTCTCTCCTTCTAGAGTATTACCTGTTATATTTAAAAACGAATTAGCTCTTTGTTTATGTATGCCAGCGGCTAAATTAAAATCGCATGCATTAGCGCCAGTATTAGTAACTGTTAGTTTATTAAAACTGTTACAGCCTAAACTTACAAAAGCATTTGTTGATATTTGTTTTATTATTTTCGACATTTATCTTAATGTTAAATCTATTGTTTTAGTCACTGGCGATCTAGCGTTTGTAGAATCAACAACTGTTATTCTTAATATATAACTACCTCTATTGTTTATTACATCAAACTGCATAGTATGGTTTGCGGTTTTTAAATTCTGACTTACTTTAGCTGTATTAGCATTTATAGCGCTAGCTTGACTAGTTGATATACCTGTTTTAGCGGTGTTAGCTACTATAGCATCAGCCTGCGATGTAGATATACCTGTTTTAGCAGTATTAGCTGTTATAGCATTAGCTTGAGACGTGCTTATACTAGTTATTTCGCTGCCAACAAATCTTCTTAACTCATCTATATCTTCACTTAATTTTTGAATAGCGTATAAAGCTGGTGCTATGGTATTAAACATACCGTCGTCTGCAATATGAACTCCTGCATCATATTCAGCTTTTATTTCAAGTTCTTTTGTATCTGTAATAGATCTTGCATCTTTACTTCCTCCTGTTTTTTTATTAAAAATTTCTGGTATTTTTCTACTTGCTAATGCCATAATTTATACTGTATATTCGTAAACTATTGTTACTGTTAAATCTACGTTTGTTGCAGTTGTATTTTTAACTAATGAAAAACCTAACATATCACCTTCATCAAAAACCCAGTTAGCAGCATTAGTACCACCAACTCCGCAAGGTACTATTACAGTAGACTTTGTTGATCCGTCAAATGTTTCTGAAGCTTGAAAACTACTAGTTTGATGTGAGACAGATGTTCCATCATGATCTCTCCTAGACATGTTTATTGTACAACTACTACCCATAACTTCAGAGCCTCTAAATAACATCTTAACTATTTTACCGCCATAAGCAGCTACAACTCTAGTATAATATAAACTAGAGCTACTACCATCTGCTAATGAGTTAATAGGAAAATAATAGTCTACAGTAGAGCTACCACCATCTAAAGACATGTTGTGATGCGTGCAGCATATCTGCTTTACAACATTAGAGTTTTGTCCCGTTGACAAGCTTACAGCTCCTGATGATACGCTAAAATTACTAGAACTAAAACTAGCTATACCTTTATTTGAAGTTGTAGCATCTTCTCCAGCTATAGTAATAGTAGTACCACTACTACCGCTAGTGTCTATGCCCTCTCCTCCACTAACAAAAAGACTAAGCGCTCCGGAGCTACCTCCAACGTTATTTCCATCGTCTGTTCTAAAATTTACATCTGTTATATCTCCTGTGTTAGCTGTAAATCCAGAGTCATTATTTAAAGAACTTATGTCTATGCTACCTAACGAAGTAACACCAGTACCACCGTTACCTACAGGTAAAGTACCGGTAACATCTGCCGCTAAATCAATTTGATTTCTAGTTATTTCTTGTCCTGACAGTGTTATATAATCAGGCGTACCAGCTAAAGTAACAGCATCATGTGATGTTGGTACGTTTGCTTTTACTATTTTATTATTTGAATCAAGGCCAAGATTACCACCACTAGCTATTGTGCCAGAGCTTACGTCTTCAAGAAAAACATCAGACCTAAAGCGAGCTATTAGGTCAACTATATGCTGACCTATAAATTTAAGCATAAGCCACGAATATACTACACGAGCATTCAGCAGTATCAGCTTGAAGTAAAACTTCTTCAATTTTACCTGAAACTGTTGTAGCTGATTTAACAGTACCTAACGTTACACCAGCGTCTATACAGAAAAAATTAAAAGTATCAAAATACATGCTTTGTCCAGCTAGTAGTTTATAGTTAACTGATAAGTTATTAGTTGCATCTTGAATAGTTAAAATAACAAAGTTACTAGAGTCATTATTAGTTATACGCATATACTTAAAATCAGTATGCTTAATTTGACCAGCTGACTCTGTTGGAGAACCAGCGTGATCTATTTTAAAAACTTGAGTAGCTCCAGTATGTAATATTCCTAACGTTTGTTGAAACACATGGTTTACACCTGTTATTTCAAGATCATCTGAAGAGCCTGTTGTGTCAAAGCTAAAAGTTGTACCGTCTATTGTTACACTTTCTTTTATACCTAATGTTAATGTTGCCATAGTTAATCGTAATCTATATATGTTATTGTTACCTCTTCGCCTTGCTCAATAGCTTTTGCAATGCTCGGGTAAATACGTTTATACGCGTTGACAGACTTTCCAACAAACCCGTCTCTAAGTATAAGGTTGTTTTCTTGACTATCCCCAACGATAAGACACCCAGCAGTATGCTCATCAGTGTTTCCAGTATGAATAAGAATATACTCAAAACCAGGAACATCGACGACATGAAGCATACCACGATGTAAACCAGGATATTTTTTATCATATCTTGCATGGAAGCCACCTTCTTTTCTTAACTCAATACGATATGTACCTGCTGGTATTCTAGTTTCACCTTTTACTTTTAAAACACGATGTTCGTCTTCTAAAGTATAACACAAAAAATGTTTTTTTATGTCTGTTACTTCAAACAAAATACCATGTGTACAATCGGCTTGAGAACTAAATCTCAATACTTCAAGTTTCATATTAATATAAAGCCATGTATTCTAAAGTAACTGAATCAGTAGTACTAGGTGTAACTTTTAAGTCAGACGCATCTGGAGCTAGCGTAGGCATAAAAAGCCAATCACCACCATAAAGTCTACCAACTTCAACACTACCTAGTAATACTTGAACATACTGAGTTGAAGATGTAGAAGTATTTTTAATATATACTTTTTCATGTCCAGAAGATGTAATGTCATCTGCTGAATAATCAATTAAAGTAAAAGCAGTGTTTTGCGTTAATGTTTTAGAAGCTAAACCAGTAGATCCAGTAATACCTGTTGAAATACCAGCTTGTGTTAATACTGAAGAGTTTGATATATTAATACTGTTAGAGTGTAAATCTCTACTTGATATTGATATTGCAGCTGTTACTGTTGCCATAATTTTTTATTGTTAATTAGTTATTAATCTGCAGCTGTTGCTAGCGTTTCATTTTCGTGCATGCACATCCACTCTATAGTTTGAGTACCACTACTGGCCTCTACTTCTATATCATGAGTAGCATCATCACAATTCCAAGGTATAAACATCCAATCACCAGCGTATAATCTACCAATAACTTCTGCATCTATAGTTATAGTAACATACAGTGTAACGTCTGTTTCTAAATTAGCTATATAAACCCAGTTAGATTTATCTACAGCCGCCGCAGTGGCGTCTAATAAATCAAAATTAGTACCAGATGTTATTTCATTTCTACCCATACGAACTTGATCTAAACCTATTTGAAGCCCAGCTTTATACAACACGTTTGAAGTTGCAACGTTTAAAGGGGCTGTAGATATTAGATCAGAACTGTTTAATGTAAAACTACATGTTGTTGTTGCCATTTTTTATTGTTTTATAATTTTATGTTTTAATGTTCTGCTATTTATTTCTATGTGTAAACTATATACACCAGGTGTTAGTGCAGATACATCTATTATATTCACCTGTTTTGCTTCTAACGTAACTTTACCTGTAATGTCATATAATTTAACGTTAGCTATTTTATTTATTCTTATAGTTGATTTAACTGGATTAGGATAAACCTCAGTGTTTATTATTAGTTCGTTTAAACTTGTAGGTCCTGACCACCCGTTTTGACAGTAAGTATACAAATCATCGCAAGTATAATCCCAAGTATTATCACAACAATACGGATCAACATCTATAACCCACTCAAAACAAGCGTCAGGCACATAGTATATATCACCACTAGCACAACCAGCAGAATAATAACACGAACTATCAGCGATGTTTGCTTCAATATTATAATTAATAGCGGACGGATCAGTGCAACCAGGCACTGGATAAATACAAGAATTATTATCAGTGTTTGCAAGAGCATTATAGTTTATAGCCGTGCTATCAGTACAACCATTTATTATTTCAATACAGCTACCGTTGTCTGTATTACATGTGTCACAATAATTAAAAGCTGTAGGATCTATACAGCCAAATATAAGCGGTATACAACTACCGTCTTCTACGTTAGCGTTAGGATTATAGTTAAAAGCATCGTCGTCCATGCAACCTAAAACTACTTCAATACAAGATCCTTCAAGCTCTACATTTGCTTCAGGATTATAATTAAAAGCCGTAGAGTCCATACATCCAAGAACTATTAACGTCTCACAAGAGCCATTATCAAAATCTGCTTCTTCATTATATTCAATGTAGTTTGGATTCATGCAGCCAGCTATATAGTAGCAGCTGCCGTCATCTGTATTAACGCTGTCATTATAGTTTAAAGCTGTTTCGTCTATACAGCCGTATGTTCTGTCTATACAATTATTGCCACAGTCAGGATCACCAAATATATAAACAAAAGGCGGTATAGGATTTACAAACCCACCTTCTATTTCTATAGCTACATGTTCTTCAGAATATATACTATAGCCGCACTGTACGGCTGTAAAGTCTGATTGTTGAGTTATATTAAACTGTACTCTTACAGGCTCTGATATATTTAAGTTAAAAGTAAACGCAGTATCAAAGCCTTCTTCTAAAGTAAATTGACCTATAAAATTATTGCCCTGATAAACCATTAAGTATGAGCCAGCCCAACCGTTGCCTGCTAAATCTGTTAACTCTAACGTGTGAGTACAACTATCTACAAACTCATCAATGTTTGCCATAGGATCATAATTGAAAGCTAGTGAGTCTGTACAACCAAATAGCTTTGGTGTAAAACACATACCTGTGTCTACTGTTGCTTCTGGCAAAAACTCTAAAAAGTCGTCTTGCATACATCCATACACGGGTGGAGGTGGCGCACAATCTTCTAATGTAAACCCATGAAAAGCAGCATAACCAAAATCTGCAGAGTCTGGTTGTACTAAAGTATCACCGCAATGAACTACATAATATGACCCATCTTGACCACCCCATAAACTACCAGCCATACCATCTCCGTACTGATCAGCTATGTTAAATAAATAATCACCGTTAGGTATGCATACTTGAATTACTTGCGGTTGATAATCTACTATATCAACATAAGGCCCACCAGTAGCAATAGTGTCTTCTAGCGGTGTAATAATAGCCCAAGAAGTTTCTTCTGGATATTGATCAGGATTAATAATTATATTTACGTAAGTACCGTTTGGACATTGCGCAAACGCTATATTAACACATAATAATAATGTAATTAAATATTTCATATTGTTAGCCTATTAATTCTCTGTTATTCATAATATTAAAAAGCTCTGTTACTTGACTAGAAGACAGCTCTTTCTCGTATGATCCCCACTCAAATAACTTTGCACCCATTTGCCTTTGAGGACTGCCAGAGTGATGACCTATAATTTTTATATCAAAAGCTTTATCTCCACTTAAGCTGCTTGAAGAGGCTTCATTTATTGAATCTGAATTTGTATCGTTTCCTCCAAAATAAGCTTTAACTGTACCGCCATCAGTGTCTGAACAAGTTATTACTACTAAACTCTTAGTGTCGTGCAGTGGATCAGGATTAGTAGCTACGCTAATAGAGCTACTTGAAGATCCAGACGCAGCGCCAGAAAGCACCATTTGAAAAAAAGTATTACTTAAAGTACTTGTATTATCAAAAAAGTTTATAGTACTATCAGTAGATGATAAAGTACCACCAGCAGTAAACCCATGAAATATAAGTGTACCTGAAGTAAAGTCCTCTAGCTCTACAAGAAAATACAAAGAAAAAGCTCCTGTAAAAGATTGAAGGGAACTAAATTCTAGTCTATTAGAGTTAGCGCTAGTTTCTGCAACAGTAAAATTTATACCGCCTGTAGTAGAGTCATATAATGGTTGGCGATTAACAGTTGTTTGTACTAAATTGGCTGTACCTATTTGATCTTCCCAGTTAGTAACACGATCACTAGAAGTAGTTATACCAGTTTCATGTTGAAAAAAATGTTTCATGTCACCTAGAGAGTCAGGTAAAACTACTCCGCTTGGTGTTACTGTTTGTGATAAACTTTGGCCTAATCCTAAACCCATAATATTAAAATTTACTTATAATTAATTCATCAATATATTCTTGTATCTCTTCACGGGTAGCAACCATTTTAAAACTTAAGTCTGCTTGAAACCGTTTGACTTCTTCACCATCATCGAAAACAATGATAGTAGGTACAATAGCAATAGCATATTTTTTTTGTATTTTTGTGTCGTCTATACTTAAACTTTTTTTGCCAGCGTCTGATAATTTATCAAACCACTCAACGTCATTAGCTTCGTTCCAGCCAGCATTAAAGTGTATTACTTTTACTTGACTAAAAGCTGTTGATACTGTAAACACTAATAACATGATTAGTATGTACAAGTAGTTTGCTATACACACTTTTTTCATCTTCTGTCTAATTTATCTTCTATACGTCTAACGCTTTCTTTAAGTTCTTTAACATCTTCTTGTGTTGTCATGATAGTGTTACGTATCATTTCATCTTTCATTTGAAACTCCATGCGTGTAACTTCTGGAGCTGGTGGCTCTGGAAGTTCTTTTGCGTCAGCAATATCTGCTTGAAGCGTAAACCACATACCAGTCATTGTTACTAGTACGATACCTAATGATATTATTGTTTCTAAACTTAATTTTACTTTTGTATCTTTACCTATTTCAGTTGCCATTTTTTAGAATATAATGTAGTTTATACCTGCTTTAAAATCGTACCATTCACGATTCCAGTATTTATTGTACTTACCTTCAGCAAACACTCCTAAGTTTCTATTTAGTTTATAACCAAATATCAAACCACCTGAGTAGTCGTACCATTGTTCGCCGTTATTAAAGTTATGGTATGAAAATCTACCACCATCATCATAGTGATAAGGCATAAAGTTGCCCCAGCTGTGCAGCCAAAAGCTTTTGGTATAATGGTAAAAGTCAAAACCAATAACAACACTATTTTGCCATTGATTATCTAACTCATTACGTTTTTTATCTACATAGTTTTCTAAAACTGTAGGTATTACTACTTGATTCCAAACATCAGAGCTTGTAGCTACTATACTACCGTTTGGATCTTTGTATTCATTATTGTATACATCTATGCTATAACCTTCTTGTATTGCTAGCTGTGTGTAATGTATATCGCCTGTAGCCATAGTCCACTCTTCTAATGGATCATAACCGTATGGCTCTGCTAGTCTAGTAACGCCACCAAAGTTAAACGATAACTTTTTTTTACCGTTTAATCTAAATCTTTGCGTGGCTTCATAATATTCTATGTCTGCAAAACCATCTTTAATATATTCTACTTTTGTAAACCAAACAGGCCTAACATATCTTAACATGTGTGTTTGATCAAAGTATTCTACGCCTTCTTGTCTTTTGTAATCTACTTCAAATAAATACTCAAAAGGTGATCTACCAATATTAGCCGCATCTGAAAATGATGTTTCTGTACCATCTTTAAAAGGTGTAGATCCTTCGTAGCCAAATCTTTGTATTTTGCGTATACCCATAGTTAATGAGTAATCGTAAGGCGTTAATATAGTATCATATAATAGCGTGCTATTGTTAATAGAATATATTTCTCTATCAGACAATGATGTACCGCCATTAGTAGCTACATAAAACGTAGAAAACTTAAATGCTTTTTTAATTTGCGAGCAACACTCTTTAGGTGCTGCGCAAGAAATTATAAATATTAATATTAAAATTATATACTTCATAAGTAAATTATTACATGTTTAATCGTGAGCGTAACATCTTGTTTTAGGCTTGTTTACCATGTTTTTACATCTAGAACTATCACGCTTAATAAAGCTGCATTGATTTTTGTTTTGTTTTTTCTCTTTTTTCTTTTGCTCTTTTAGCTCATCTTTAGCTTCTTGCTGTGCTTGACGTTTTAAATCTAAGTATCTTACGTATTGATTTTCTTTACCTTTGTTTACAACTACACGCTCACCAACTTGTAAATCCCAAGCACTCCAACCTAGCGTTAAAAATGCTCTTTGCATTGCTGTGTTTTCTTGATTTAAAGCTTCTCTAATGTTGTCCGTTTTTCTAAATAACCTATCAAGCGGAACATTAGTAGCAGCTGTTGTAACTTTTGCTGTAGCATCCCAAATAGGATTATTATAATCGAACGTGTCCATGCTACCCATTATCTCTCTATTAAATTTATAAGCATTTAATGCACTATAAACTTTTCTAGCTTTTGATCCCATAGGCGGCGAAACTTGCACAGCTTCAACTACTACTTGACCATAATCAGCCCTAGACTTTCTTTCAGACTCAGAAATAAATCTCATTATAGTGTTTTTAATAGTTGCAACTGCAGCGCCTGCTACACCAGAGCCTCTTAGTATTGTATCAAGCATACTATTTGCTATTCTTGTAGCTCTTTGGTCTAGCGCGTCGTCTTCTTCGTCGTCAAAGCTTAAAGCAAATATAGCTGATTGCAAGGCAGAGAATATAACATTTTGTATAGCGCCGTAATATAATATTCTTGACACGTTACTTCTCCAGTCTCCACGATTATTAATTAAATCTCTACTAGCTTTTTTAATTAAACGATTATATTGCATAGGTGTATTAGCGAAAGCTAATATAAGACGACCTAATGGACTAGCTTGCTGTTGTGATATACGATCAGGTCTAGCCGACTGCTGAGTTTCTTGAGCTATTTCTTGAAAATCTAAAAAAGCTTTTTCTTCTGCAGCTTTTTTATTCATACCTTGCTTCGTATATGTTTCAACTCTATTTCTATAAAACGTAGATCCACCAGAAGCAATAGCAAAACTATCAGCTATTTGTGTAGGTAAAAA
>TARA_R100000654_G_scaffold2374_3_pt1 | contig 10130 bp, 6 predicted proteins | sample TARA_R100000654 | Tara Oceans TARA_R100000654 (sample SAMEA2622473) | marine metagenome | biome: marine biome (ENVO:00000447); feature: surface water layer (ENVO:00002042); material: "saline water (ENVO:00002010), including plankton (ENVO:xxxxxxxx)" | depth 5 m
ACCTGGCCAATTTGCCTTGGTCAAATCGGAAGAATTACAACGGGTAATTGATCGTATTCATCGTAGCTGGGGAGCCAGTCGTTTACCTGAACTGAACTAAGGCAATTCAAAATGATTTTCGGGTGGTAGTCTGTGATTTGAGTCGGAGTCTGACTCCGTCAGATTAACTACCCGATTTCTGCCCCTGTTTTTCGCTTGATATAGTGCTTGATCAGCCTGGTGAAACAATTCATCCAGATGGCTGCGTCCATCCCACTCTGCCACGCCGAGACTGGCTGTAACATTGATTTTCTGATTTCGGTAAAGCACTTCAAGCGATTCAATTTCTGCTCGAATACGTTCTGCCACCGAATTTGCCAATTCCTGATCGGCGCCGGATAAAAACACCAGAAACTCTTCACCACCCATACGGCCAAATAAATCTCTCGGCCTGATCGCATTACTGATTGGCTCTACAATATTGCACAATACTAAATCGCCAGCTTCATGTCCCAGATTATCATTGACCTGTTTGAAATGATCCAGATCGATCATAATGGCACTGGCAGTTTGTCCATCCAGTCTTAAACGCTGTAACTCACGCTGTACTTCACTGAGAAAGTGTCGCCGGTTGGGAATACCCGTCAATTCATCGGTAGCCGCACTTTTAGCCAGTCGTTCATTGGCTTTTTGTAATGCCTGATTGACCTCTTTTAATGCCAGGGTGCGTTCGCTCACCCGTTCCTCTAAAAACTGATTTTGTGCTTTTAATGCATTTTCATGCTGTTTAAGCACATCACGTTGCTCAGAAATCTCCTGAATCAGCATTGCCAGTCCAATCGATACAACAGCAATAATGGCAAGATATTCCTGTGTCAGCCATACGGCATTCTGTGGTGTATTAACAATTATCGGATGGGTTCCACGCATTAAGTGTTCAACAGCAAAAACAGTAATTAAAGCAACTGTTGCTGATGCACCGACGACGCCCAACCGAATTGCAGCCAATACACCAAGCAAGACTAACCAGATAGGAGTGAAAAACAAAAAAGATTTTTCATAGGTTTCAACGCTAAAGCTTTGATAACCGATGATAATCACAGCCGTCCAGAGAATTAATGCTTCCAATAAGTAATGTAATTTAAAGTGTGGTAACCCAGCCTGAAGCCAGCGCCATAAAACCACAATCAACGGCGTTAATACCAGCATGGCCAGAGCATCACCAAACCACCACAACTGCCATAAACTAATATAGCTGGTGTCGGTTCGGCCCATTAAGACATAGACTGTAGCTCCGGAAAGCCCGGCAAGTGAAGCCGCTAAAAATGGCGCAAAAAATAAAAAGTAGGCTCCATTTTTGAGATTTTTGAAATTAAAATTCTGACCACATATGCGTCGGATAAAAAAAGCAGCCAGTGACACCGAAGCGATGTTGATGATTGCAAAACAGCTCGCTGCCCAGACCGGAAATGCCGGAATAGACGCTATCAGCTCTGCGCTGATGCCAGCTATTGCAACAAAGGGTAAATACTTTCTCGGATAAATCAGGAATGCCGCCAGTAATATCGCATTAGGGGGCCAGAGGATGGCGATACCTTCGGGGGTGATGGTCTGATGAATGGCCAACAGGGCTCCGAAATAATAGGCCAGACCAACCAACACCATCGCTTTAACTATATGTAAGTCCAGATATCGGCTGAACAGAAAAATTGGTTTAGCGCCAATCATTATCAAATCGCATGTATAACGTGATTAACAAACACCTAAAATCATCCGCTGACCATTGACCTGGCTAGAACTGTTTTATCAATCATCTTCCCCCCAAGAACTTTATGTATTGCACATATTTCAGTTTATTTTCTGTTGTTAGTTATAACAAATGACAGAAAAATAATCCTTCTGCCAGCATTTTTTTCATTAAAGGCCTTTAATAAGCGTTTACTAAGCCTGTTATAGCTGTAAAGCCCTACACTTATATGGTTATTTCCATAACGAAAAAACTATCATTGCTCCGACCATGGCTAACAATATTGCGGCCAGTTTATTCAAGTAATGATGTCCTTGTTTGAAATATGTCTGACCGGCAGATGCTGCCAGCAAGGCATAAATACACTTAACCCCACCTACCGCTATAAACGTCGCTAGAAAAATAAATGCGGTATCGATGATGGTTAACTGGCTTAACTCAAGCCAGGCAGGGAAAAACCCCATGTAAAACAGAATCGCTTTATGATCAGCCAATGTCACGATGAACCCCATTAAAAAGCTGCTCTTTAATGTGACCAGTTGCTCAACTTGTAAAGCGGGTTGTTTCAATGCTTTTTGACGCCAAAACAATATTGCCAGCCAAAATAGATATGCTGCTGCCAGCACCCGTATCAATAACTCCCATGGGCCTATTAATGGCAGCAACAATGTCATGCCATACAGTGCAATACTGATAAACAGAATGTCGGCCATCACAATGCCGAAGGCCACGGCCACACCATGGCTAAAACCATATACAGCGGCTCTGGAGGTGACTAATAACACGCTTATACTTGGTATTGCGGCCAGTATTGCCAGGCTGATAGATAACCCCAGAAATGTATGTATATCTATAGTTAATTCCATTTATAAAAGTTTCTCTGGCAAAGGTAATTATTAAATATACTCGCTGTAATCCAATTCTGAAGTGGCTCTGCTATTCTGCCATGTAATGCTTTTACCAAACTAATTTGGCAATCTCATGATGACAGCTCGCTTGGCAAAAACCATATTGATGCAAAAACACATTATTACGCTCTCAATAGTAAGCATTTTATTGCTGATCGTTTTATTAACGACTAGCTGTTCCAATAGCACAGCTACCCTGCCTGGCAATCATCAGGATCTATGTGAGATGTTCCGTGAAAAACCTCATTGGTATGACTATGCAAAAGCATCAGAAACAAAATGGGGAACCTCTGTCGCCTCACAAATGGCTTTTATACAATCGGAATCGAGTTTTCAAAGTATTGTCCGCCCACCCAGAAGCAAGTTACTGGACTTAATTCCTTGGTCGCGAACATCATCTGCTTATGGCTATGCCCAGGCGCAAAATCCGGTTTGGCGGGAATATCTGGCAGATAACGCAAGTCCCCTGGCCCGTCGGACACATATGAAATATGCCACAGACTTTATCGGTTGGTACAACCAGCGCAGTCAACGCATGTTAGATATCTCTATGGATAATCCAAAACATCTATACCTGGCATATCATGAAGGTCAAACCGGCTATCGGCGTGGTAGTTATCAGGCTAAACCACAGGTTCAGCTTAAAGCCAGACAGGTAAGTGAAAAAGCCAGAAAATACTCAAACCAACTCGCTGAGTGTGAAGATGAGTTTAAATGCCGATTGTTCTGGCAGATTGGTCCATTCTGCCCAAAGAAACATTCCTGAAATTTATTTCAGCCATAAAAAAACCGGCTGACGCCGGTTTTTTATCAGGTTTATTGCTAATTACTGATTTACCCATTCCCCATTGGCATTACGGCAAGCGGTGCCTTTAACGACTTCACGTTGCCCGTCAATATAGGCATCCATCTCATATTCGCGACATGGACGGTCATTCGTTTCATAGGTACGGGTAGGTGTCACACTATATTGCGCGCCGGTATCCGGATTATTCCAGGAATTAGTGCGTCCTGTAGGGGTGTTTTCAAATGTTTCATAAGTGCGGCGTCTGTCCAGCTCATCCATTTCACTACCAATATGACCACCCACCATTGCCCCTAAAATAGTACCGCCAATGATGGCTGCAGTTCGACCAGTGCCACCACCCACATTAGAACCAAGTACACCACCTGCAACACCGCCTAATCCAGCACCCACGTTTTGTTTACTCATCTGACAACCAGCCAGACTGACGGTAAAAATTGCTGCGACCATTATTGTGAATAGAGTTTTCATACGCTGTCCTTATTATTATTTTCAATTGATAATCTTATGACTTTATTCTAACGGATTAAATTCATTACTCTTGGACGCAGAGCGCACCTTTACATACTTTTTCACTTTGCAGAGATATTATCCGTTATATCAATCAAGGTATGCGCTGGCAGAAACCTCTACACGGTTTCGCCCAGACTGTTTTGCCCGATACAGCGCCTTGTCAGCATTTTGTAACAGCTGGTGCGGTATATCTCCTAGTCCATCCCAACTACTAATACCCACCGAAATCGTCAACCTACCCAACTCCCTGTCCTGATAAACAATGGTTTTAGCAGCAATTTTTTCCAATAACGCATTGGCCCGATCCAAGGCGTCCTGGAGATGAGCGGCCGGCATCAATACAACAAACTCTTCGCCACCGTAACGACAAGGTATATCCGTTTCACGAAAATGCTCCAACATCAGTGAAGCAACTATACGCAATGCCATGTCACCGGCATCATGACCAAAACGATCATTAAACTGTTTGAAATTATCGATATCACAAATCAGCAGAGATAATGACTGTTGATACCGTTCAGCAAGTTGAAGTTCGCGTTGCAGGGCATCATCAAAATACCGACGATTTTTCAAACCGGTCAAAGCATCTTCAAAGGACATGATATGCAGGTCTTCTCTATGCTTTATGCCACTCAAAGTCACACTTAATCTATCAATGGCCCTGAATATAAATTGTTCAATCACTTGCCGGGTTTCTGAGGTTTCAGTGGAAAGGTCCAGCAGTTCAAAGGTAATGAACGTTTGTTTACCTAGCCGCAAATCATCAATCTCAATTCGATACTTATCATTCAAAACAGAATTTGGTGACAAATCAGCAAATTCATTGAAGGTCGAAACACGCAGCTGTATTGGCGCAAAAACTTTATGTAATTCCTGACAAATCACATTGCCTGCCTGCTGTAGACTCTGGCTGGGTTGTAATCGACTTATCAAGGTTTCCAGTCGAAGGCTGAAGTCATTAATCAATGCCAGTTGATTTGCCCGCTGCTGTTCAAGTACCACGTAATTCTGTAGAGCAGCTGTTCGTTCGCCCACCCTCTTTTCCAGCAACACATTTAATTCTTTTAAGTCCTGTTGGATCTGCCGATAATGTCTTAACGAAACAAACACCAGAATCAACGCAAAAATTAACCCGCCAAAGGCTAGTGGAAAGTTAACCCAGGGCACTAGACCATGGGCAATAATCATATCAATCAGGAAAAATATGGCATAAATTCCAAACGCGCCCATTACCAATCTCTGTTCAGTATTCATCACCGTAAAATGACGAATACAAAACCAAAGTATGATGACCAGAGTGATAACAAACAATATATCGAAAATCGGGTAGAAATAAGCCAGATGCCAAGCGCCAAACACTGTTAATACCAGACATAGCAGAACATAGAGCATATGCATCTGAGCGATACGCAACATCAATTTACCGCTTTGTACGGCGAGCCAGTAATTGAGGATCAATGCAATAAAAATCGGAATTGAAAAATACGATATGGCCGCCAAATAGGTTTTAGCCAACGGCGCATATATCAACAGTTGTAATGCCTGGCTTTCTCCCAGCAGGTTGCCTGCACTGGCCAGTGAAAACAATCCAAGGTAAATAAACTCACCGTTATCACCGCGCATTGCGGAAAACGCAAATGCAATCAATGCGATAAAGAAAAAGAATGCCGAAATCACTAAATCGCTATGCGAATTATTGAGAATATTCAGTAATGCTGCTGAGCGTTCAAGCAGCTTCTTTTCTCCCCATAAACCGATATCGGTGTAATCAGAATAGACCCGGAAATAAATCGTACGGCCAGCAAAATCATCTGGCAGACCAATGATATGCCATGGCCAACCAGCATAATCACCCTTTCCCGCCGCATCAAATTCACCAAAGCGATAAATAAGTTGTTGATCGAGATAAACCTCAGCAATCAAATCAATACTGGAAATAAACACCACCGGATCAACCAGATTTATATCTGGCAGTGTGGTGCGATACCAGATATTTTCTCGGCCCTGTCGATCAGGAGGATAGGTAGGATTAGGAATGGACTGCCAGCCGACATGATTTTGCTGATCCGGCATGGTCCATACCGGTTGCCCATCAATGAAAGGCGAATCTCCCCAACGATATTGCCAATTTTCGAGATCTATTTGTTCAGAGGTAGCCGCAAACACTATTCCGTGAGGCAAAAATAGCATTATAAGTAGCAGCAGCCGCATTAAGCGTCCTGACAGGTAACACTGGTAGTTGGTTGAGTCAGTCATAGGCGTTAAGCGTAATGCTTTTATCCTCAGATAAAAAAATACCCCTTGTTGGAGTCAAGAGGTATTCAATTTTTAGCCGACCCAACGTCTTGCATTATGGAACACCCTTAACCATGGAGCGTCTTTGCCCCAGTCATCCGGATGCCATGAATGCTGCACACTACGGATTACCCGTTCCGGATGCGGCATCAGAATCGTGACACGCCCATCTGTGGTGGTAAAACCGTTATGTCCACTTGCAGAACCATTAGGATTAAAAGGATAACGCTCGGTAGGCTGCCCGTAATGATCTACATAACGCATAGCCACTAAAGCGTCCGACATACTGCCGCCTTCGGTGAAATCAATACGCCCTTCTCCATGAGCAACGGCAATAGGCATGATCGAACCCGCCATATCCTGCAACAGAATGGATGGCGATTCGGTGATTTCAACTAATGAGAAACGTGCCTCAAACTGTTCAGACAAATTGCGACTGAACCGCGGCCAATGCTCACTGCCTGGAATCAGCGATTTCAATTGTGACAGCATTTGACAGCCATTACATACGCCAAGCGAAAAGGTATCTTCACGGGCAAAAAACGCCGCAAACTCATCGCGTGCACGCGCATTGTGTAAAACGGTACTGGCCCAGCCACGCCCTGCTCCCAGCACGTCACCATAAGAGAAACCACCGCAGGCCACCAGACCTTTGAAATCGGCCAGAGAAACGCGACCTTCGACAATATCGCTCATATGTACATCGACTGAAGTAAAGCCGGCATGATCAAATGCTGCTGCCATTTCCAGCTGACCATTAACGCCCTGCTCTCGCAGAATCGCCATTTTAGGACGCTGTCCGCTGATAATAAATGGCGCGGCGACCTGTTCTTTCAAATCAAAACTCAACTTGGCGTGCAAACCCGGATCTTGCTCATCATCCAATGCTGCAAATTCCTGCTCGGCGCAATCCGGGTTATCACGCAATGCCTGCATCCGGTAGCTGGTTTCAGCCCAGAATTTTTGTAATACCAGACGGCGCTGATTTAATACTTGTTCGTCATTAACGCTGATTTGAATCGTTTGATCTGCTGAAACTTCGCCAATCAGATGACTGTGTTTGCTTAAATTAAACTGCTGCAGAAGTTCCAGTACCGCATCCTGATGTTCAGCCTTAATCTGAATGACGGCACCCAGCTCTTCGCTAAACAGCACTGGCAAGGCTTCGCCCAGTCCATTCAAATTAATATTCAGTCCGCAATGTCCGGCAAAAGCCATTTCACATAACGTGGTGATAAGACCACCATCACTGCGATCGTGATAGGCCAACACCAATTCGTCCTGCTTCAATTGCTGCATGGCCGCAAAGAAGTTTTTCAGGTTACGTGCATCGTCGACATCCGGTCCATGATGTCCGACCTGATTATAAACCTGTGCTAAAGCAGAGGCTGCCAGGCGATTATGTCCATGACCTAAATCCAGATAAATCAGACGGGTTTCACCCAGATCGGTACGTAATTGGGGCGTCAGCGTTTTACTGGTATCAGTAACCGGTGCAAATGCACTGATAATAAGTGATAACGGCGAAGTAACGGCTTTGGTTTCACCTTCTTCTTCCCAGACTGTTTTCATCGACAGCGAATCTTTTCCCACCGGAATAGCAATACCCAGTTGCGGACATAATTCCATACCGACGGCTTTGACGGTGTCATACAGCAAAGCATCTTCGCCACTATGACCACATGCTGCCATCCAGTTAGCTGACAGTTTGATATCACTTATTTTCTCAATATCCGCCGCAGCAATATTGGTTAACGCTTCACCAATCGCCATCCGTCCCGAGGCCGGAGCATCAATCACCGCTAATGGTGTGCGCTCTCCCATCGACATGGCTTCACCCAGTAATCCGTGGTGATCTGCGAGCGTTACCGCACAATCGGCAACAGGCACCTGCCAGGGGCCAACCATCTGATCCCGTGCTACGAGACCAGTAATACTGCGGTCACCAATGGTAATCAGGAAGTTTTTACTGGCCACTGTCGGTAGTTTTAAGACCCGTTCCAACGCATCACGAACAGTAATACCGCTTAGATCTAACTCGGGTTTGGGTATGCTGTGATGTTTAACATCGCGCAGCATTTTTGGCGGTTTACCCAGTAACAGCGATAACGGCATATCGATTGGATTATTTTCAAACTCAGCATCACCCAGCAACAGATGCTGATCTTCGGTGGTTTCACCGACTATCGCCCAGGGGCAACGTTCTCTTTCACAAATGGCCTGGAACAACTCAATATCTTCTGGGTTCACGCCTAATACATAGCGTTCCTGAGATTCATTACACCAGATTTCCATCGGTGACATGCCCGGTTCATCATTTGGAATGACCCGAAGCTCAAAACGGCCACCACGACCGCTGTCGTCAACCAGTTCAGGAAACGCATTAGATAACCCACCGGCACCGACGTCATGAATAGATACAATTGGATTTTTATCATTAAGTGCCACACAGCGATCAATAACTTCCTGACAACGGCGTTCCATTTCCGGATTACCGCGTTGCACTGAGGCAAAATCCAGTCCCTCTTCACTGGTACCGGAAGCCACCGAGGAAGCTGCACCACCACCCAGACCTATCAACATAGCCGGGCCGCCAAGCGCAATCAGCTGAGTGCCTGGTTGCATGATATGTTTTTCAACATGCTGAGGCCGAATACTACCCAGACCACCAGCTACCATGATGGGTTTGTGATAACCGCGCATTTCAAAGCCATTATCCGAGGGCACTTTAGCTTCATAGGTACGGAAATAACCGCACAGATTGGGACGGCCAAATTCATTGTTAAATGCTGCGCCACCTAATGGGCCATCAATCATGATTTGCAGAGCAGAAGCGATACGGGCCGGTTTGCCGTAATCGGTTTCCCATGGTTGTTCAAAGCCGGGAATCTGCAAGTTGGACACTGAAAAGCCGGTTAAGCCTGCTTTAGGTTTAGAGCCACGTCCTGTCGCACCTTCATCACGAATTTCACCACCGGCTCCAGTTGCTGCACCAGGAAAAGGTGAAATAGCCGTTGGGTGATTATGCGTTTCAACCTTCATCAGAATATGCTGCTGCTCGCCTTCGTAGCAGTAGTGATTATCACTCATATCTACCTGAAAACGATGGCTGCGTGGACCTTCGATTACTGAGGAATTATCGTTGTAAGCTTTAACGACACCTTCAGGATGTTGCTCGTGGGTGTAGCGAATCATATCGAACAGGCTGCGATCCTGGGTTTTTCCATCAATGATCCAGTCAGCCTTGAATATTTTGTGACGGCAATGCTCTGAGTTCGCCTGAGCAAACATCATTAATTCTATGTCATTCGGATTACGATTAAGTGCTGTGAAATTATCAAACAGGTAATCAATTTCATCGTCAGCCAGGGCCAGGCCCAGGTTTTGATTGGCCTCAATCAATGCCTGACGACCACCATTCAGAATATCGATAGACAATAGAGGTCTTGGGGCCGTATGCATAAACAATTGTTCAGCATCTTCTTCATTATCAAACACACTTTCGATCATGCGATCATGCAGTTTTGCTGCAATCGTAGCGCGTTGTTCACTGCTGAGTGCAGATTGGCTGGTGACATAAAAAGCGATTCCGCGTTCAACCCGAACGATGTCAGTTAAACCACTGTTATGCACAATATCGGTCGCTTTACTGGACCAGGGCGAAATAGTCCCGGGACGCGGAGTAATCAGAAACAGGTTTTCCTGAGTTTGTGCGCTGCTACTGCCTTTGCTGGCTTCGAGCATCTCTCCCAGAGTAATAAGATCCGTTTGGTTAAGTTGACCATCACCTTCCAGTTCAGCGAAATAGTGATATTCACTTCTTAACGCACTGACTTCAGCGACTTCAGCGCGGATAGCGCGCAGCAATTTTTCAATTCGGAAA
>TARA_R100000654_G_scaffold2657_4_pt1 | contig 10126 bp, 13 predicted proteins | sample TARA_R100000654 | Tara Oceans TARA_R100000654 (sample SAMEA2622473) | marine metagenome | biome: marine biome (ENVO:00000447); feature: surface water layer (ENVO:00002042); material: "saline water (ENVO:00002010), including plankton (ENVO:xxxxxxxx)" | depth 5 m
CGAGGTTGTGAGATTTCATTTCTTCCGAAACGCAAAGACCATTTATTTTGTTGCACGAATTGTAGAAAATCTTTTTTTGAAAAAACCAGACCGAAAAGGAAAAGACGTGGCAAGTGAGCATCCTCGGAAAATAAAGCTGGACTTTTCATCTTCGCCTACGATAGCGCGATTTTTTCGGAGCAAGGGTTTTGTCCGGGGGATTATGGGTCCGGTGGGAAGTGGTAAGAGTTATGCGTGTTGCGCGGAGATTTGGCGAAGGGCGGTAGAGCAGAAACCTTCTCCTCGGGATGGGATAAAGTATTCTCGGTTTGCGATTGTTCGTAATACTAATCCTATGTTGAGGACTACTACTTTGAAGACGTGGTTGGAATTGATGCCCGAGCATTTATGGGGTCCGGTTAAGTACGCTCCACCCATAACTCATCATGTTAAGCTGCCGCCGCGTGACGGGGCTTCGGGAATTGATCTCGAGGTTATTTTCTTAGCACTGGATGATCCGAAGGATGTCAGGAAATTGTTGAGCTTGGAGTTGACGGGTGCTTGGGTGAACGAGTGCCGGGAGTTACCGAAGGCGGTGATTGATGGTTTGACGCATCGGGTAGGTCGTTTTCCCACCCGTTCTGATGGCAGTCCTACTTGGCACGGGGTTATCATGGACACTAACCCTATGGATGATGATCACTGGTATTATCGTTTGGCTGAGAAGGAGCGTCCTACGGGAAAGTATGCGTGGGAGTTTTTCCGTCAGCCCGGTGGTGTTGTTGAGGTTCCGTTAGAGGAAGTACCGGACGATATGCCCGAGGCTCAAGGATTGACGATGCAAGCGGGGCGTTGGTGGCGCACCAATGAAAAAGCGGAGAACCTGAAAAATTTGGTAAGCGGTTACTATGATCAGCTTCTCGGCGGTAAGAATTTGGATTGGATACAGTGCTACGGTCAAGGGAAATATACGTTTGTTCAGGAGGGTAAGCCCGTCTGGCCGGAGTATAATGATGAAATGATGAGTGCGGAGCTGGCGGTTGATCCAACTGTTACTCTGCAAGTGGGCTTGGACTTCGGGCTTACTCCGGCGGCTATCTTTGGTCAGAAGATGGCTAACGGTCGTTGGCACATTTTGCATGAACTTGTGACGTTTGACATGGGTTTAAATAGATTTGCTGATATGTTGAAAAGCGAGTTGAACTCTCGTTTTCCCAATATGGAGACAATGATCTGGGGCGACCCGGCTGGTATGCAGAGAGATCAAATATTTGAGACAACGGCGTTTGATCACCTCAAGAGCTTGGGCATGATGGCACGTCCCACTGCTACGAATGAGTTTCGCACTCGGCGTGAGGCTATGGCTATTCCTATGGGAAGGTTGATCGATGGCAAGCCGGGGTTTTTGGTCAGCAAGAAATGTGTTCGTCTTAGAAAGTGTCTAGCTGGGGGATATCATTTTAAACGGGTAGCTATGGGCAGTGGTCAAGAACGATTTAGGGATGTTCCTAACAAGAACGAGCATTCACACGTTGGAGATGCGGCGGGGTATTGCTTGCTAGGTTCCGAGCATAGACTGATGACCAAAGGGCCGCGTAACTTGGCGGCTCAACCCGCACGGGCAAAAGTGCTAGACTTCGATGTTTTCGGTTGAGCAACTTAATCGGGTGCTTCGGCTGGATTATCCCCGGCACAAGGTAGTTGATTGGCATCCGGTGCATTACCACTTGATTGAGCTGAATGATTTTGATGCAGATTTGGCTAGTAGATTTCCTGATTATTTGCGCCAACTCCAACACTTTTCTGAAACCGGAGTAGCGTATACTGGTTTTGGTGATGGCGAAGTCTACGCTATGTTCGGCGTCTTTGACTTGTGGCCGGGAGTGTCTCAAGCGTGGCTTATTCCCTCTAGGAAAATCAGTAAAAAAACAATGAGTTTTCACCGCGCCGCACTAAGGTTTTTTGATTTCTACGCCGAGCAAATGTGTACAAATAGGATACAGATTACAGTTTGTATTGCAAATGTATCGGCTCACAACTGGGCGAAAAGATGTTACTTCAAGAGCGAAGGTATCATGCGGAGATATGGTCCTGACGGTTCTGATTATGAAATGTTTGCAAAGGTGTTTTGATGTCTGGTTTGTTTGGAAGGCCGAAGCCAAAGAAAGACCCGAAAGTTGAGGCAAATCTTGCCGAGCAAGAAGCTCAAGCTGAGAGGGACAAAGCTGCCGAAGGCCGTAGAGTTCAAGCCCGGGTGCTTGCCCGCAGGGGTGGCGGGATGCGTGGGCGTAGTCAGCTCATGGCGCAAGGGGTTACAGCCGGGACTAGAGGACGTGATACGCCCGAGCTTCAAAGCACGTTGGGCCGCAATCCTCGGATGGGCTGATGAAAAAATACTTTCGCAATCCAAAGCACAAGGAGGTTGATGACGATGTACGGAGCCAAGAGCGCAAAAAAGTCTTTGAGCAAGAAAATGGACAGCAAGACGACCAAGCTTCGAAAGAAGATGGCGAATAAGTATGGTAAAAAAGGCGTTTCAAAGTAAAGAAGGTGGCCTCAACGAAAAGGGTAGAAAAGCCCTTGGCATGGGCCGAAAGCTTAAAACTGGCACCTCCCCGAGGCGGGTTTCATTTGCGGCCAGATTTGCCGGAATGAAAGGGCCAATGAAAGACGAAAAGGGACGCCCTACCCGTAAAGCTCTCGCTCTAAAGGCTTGGGGTTTTGGATCAGTAGAAGCAGCTAGAAATTTTGCAAACAGGCATAAGAAAAAATGACCCTTACCGATAGACAAAAGAAAACTTTGAAAAAACATAGCAAGCACCATAGCGAAAGGCACATGCGGCTGATGCGTGACATGATGTCAAAAGATGGAAAAACATTTACTCAAGCTCATAAAGTAGCAATGAAGAAAGTCGGTAAATGACTAAAAAGTTTGATAAGAAAGCTATGGATAAAATGGTTGGCAAAAAAGCTGATCAGATAATGAAAGAAGGCAAAGTTAAAAACCGAAAGCAAGCCTTTGCGATTGCCTACGCGATGCTCGGAAAGAAAAAATCATAATGGCTGTACTCACAACTGAAAAAATTAAACAGCGATATAAAAAAGCTGAAGCCCATAAAGAGCAATGGAGATCAATCTATGAAGAGGCGTATGAGTACGCCCTGCCCATGAGAAACCTCTACGATGGATACTATGAGGGGAATGCTCCGGGTCAGAATAAAATGAAACGCGTGTTTGATAGCACTGCAATCCACTCGACCGCTAGATTTGCAAACCGTATTCAAAGTTCTTTGTTTCCTCCCCAAAGGCCTTGGTGTCGGCTCGAACCCGGAAACGAAATACCGGATCAGCAAAAAATTCAAGCACAACAGGCTTTGGATTTCTACGCTGAAAAAATGTTTGGCGTCATGGCTCAGTCCGGTTTTGATCTTGCTATGGGTGAGTTTTTGCTAGATTTGGCGGTCGGGACAGCGTGTATGCTAATTCAACCCGGCGATGATGTAACGCCTATACGATATACGGCAGTTCCTAGTTTTCATTTATCATTTGAAGAGGGTCCGAATGGATCTGTTGATACTGTTTATAGAAAGTTCAAGAGGCCGTTTCGTAACATTCAGATAGAATTTCCTGACGCTGATATTCCTGATGAGGTATCTAGTAAGTACAAAGAAGACCCCTACGAAACTGTAGAGCTGCTTGAGGCTACTTACACCGAAAACGGTCAAATCTATTATTGTATTGTTACAATGGAGGGTGATTTCAAGTTAGTTCATCGTGATTTGAAGTCTTTCCCTTGGGTTATCTCTCGATACATGAAGGCAAGTAACGAAAGATACGGTCGTGGTCCGGTGCTATATGCACTACCTGACATTAAGACACTTAACAAAGTTGTTGAATTAACACTAAAAAATGCTTCAATTTCTATAGGAGGCGTCTTCACTGCCGTTGATGATGGTGTTTTGAATCCCCAAACTATCAGCATAGTCCCCGGAGCGGTCATAGGCGTATCTTCTAATGGCGGTCCTCGGGGTCCATCCCTTCAACCATTGCCACGCTCCGGGGACGCCAACCTATCACAGATAGTCAGTAATGATCTAAGGATTAACATCAAGAAGACGTTACTAGATGAAAGCTTACCCCCGGATAATATGTCCGCTCGAAGTGCAACTGAAATTGTTGAACGTATGAAAGAACTGTCTCAAAATCTAGGGGCTGCGTTCGGTAGACTTATTTCCGAAACAATGTTTCCGGTAGTCCGGCGCACTATGGAGCTGATGGATGAAATGGGAATGATCGATCTGCCGTTAAAAATAAACGGGCTACAAGTAACCGTTACTCCGGTTAGTCCGCTAGCAATGGCATCCAACATGGACAGGCTCAACGAAGTTATGCAGTTTATGCAGATTTCTCAAATGTTAGGACCGACTGGGCAGACACTTCTACGGATGGAAGCCGTTGGCGATTATATCGCTGACCAACTTGGCGTCCCGGCCAAACTAAGAACTACTCTAGAAGAGCGTCAAATGATGCAGGATCAAATGATGCAAATGGCCCAGATGGCCGCTCAACAACAAGGCATAGTTCCCGAGGGTGAGGCAACGCAAGAGGAGACAATGCAGTGAGTAATGCTGACCGTATTCGTAGTATAAATGATCCGGGTTGGGATGGTGTGAACTCAACGGTCGCCCAACTCCAACTAAAAATTAAAGACGATCTCGATATTAAATTCAAACGCTGTTTTGATACTGAGGCCGGAAAAGAAGTATTGAAGCACTTGCGATCAATAACACTTGATCAGCCTTGCTGGGTTCCCGGTGCGGACGCCAGTTTCGGATATTCAAGAGAAGGCCAAAATTCAATAATAAGAGAAATAGAACAAAGGATAAAACGAGCAAATGAGTGATCAAGAAGTTGAAGGCACAACCGAGGCTGAAGCAGCTCCGGCCCCTGATGGATTGATGGCAGCGGCGGCAATGGAGGCCGAGCAAGAAAGTGAAGAAGGTCAAACTATCGAACACCGCGCAGATGCGGAATCCGAGTCGGAAGAGGACGAGAGCGAGATTTATGAAAGGCCGGAGTGGTTCCCAAATAAATTCTGGGATGAAAAAGAAGGCCCGGACCTAGAAAACCTCGTCAAAGGTTATGAAGAGCTTGAAAAGAAAATGCGCGGCGGTGAGCATAAAGTGCCGGATGAGTATAATATGGATACGCTCACCGAAGCCGGGTACGCTGACGATGATCCGATAATAGAAACATATAAAAGCTGGGCGGCAAAATACGGTATCAATCAAGCTGCATTTGATGAGCTGGCCGGACAGATTGTTGAAATGTCGAGTGAGAATGCCGCACAAATACAGTTAGATGTGGAGCGTGAGCGAAAAGCATTAGGTCATAATGCGGATGCAATACTAAACTCCAATATTCAATGGGCTGATGGCCTAGAAAAAAAGGGAGTCATTTCAAAAGAAGAACGTGAAGAGTTGAATGTATGGGGTGGCTCTGCGATTGGGCAACGTCTGATGCAAAAAATGCGCGGAATGACAGGTGATTTATCTCAAATACCTATTGCTGATGTAGCAGAGGCCGGAATGTCGGATGATGACTTTAGGCGGTCCATGCAAAGTAAAATGGCTGATTCTCGATATGGTACTGACATGAAATTTACTCGAGATGTTGAAAAAGAATTTGAAAGAAGATATAACTAAATTGTCGATTAAGTTCTAAGTTTCTTTCTTTATGACCTCAAGACTAGCCGCCTAACAGCGGCTATTTTTTTGTGCATAACCAATATGTATCTTTACACAATACGCCTACTATGATAATGGCAAAATTGAGCGACAACCCAACCGGGCCGCTCTGGCGTGTAGAAATACACCGGGCGCGGACGTGCCGCGTAGCCAGAGGCCGGGGATTTCCCGACAACCTAAACGGCGTTTAACCTAATTATAGGAAAACGTAATGAGTACGAACCTATCCCCGGCATTCGTACAGCTATTTGAAGCAGAAGTTCACCAAGCCTACCAAGGTGCGGCTGTTCTTCGCGGAGCTGCAAGAATGCGAACTGGTGTCGTGGGTGATACCGTAAAGTTTCCCAAGGTGGGAAAAGGCCAAGCATCAGTTAGGGTTCCCCAAACTTCTGTGGTGCCAATTAATGCAGCGTTCAGTTCGGTTTCAGTTTCATTGACTGATTACATAGCGGCTGAATATAGCGACATCTTCAACCAACAAAAAATTAACTTCGATGAACGTCAAGAGCTGGCGCAAGTTGTAGGTAATGCAATCGGTCGAAGAGAAGACCAAATTTTGATTGATGCACTTAATACCGCATCAGCCGGGTCTACGGTCGCTAAAACGGTGGTGACTTCTGGAAGTGCGGCAAACTCTGACCTAAACGTCGGTAAGATACTCGCAGCAAAAAAGGCACTTGATGCCAAGTCCGTCCCGGCAACGGATCGTCATTTCGTCATTCATGCAAACAACCTATCCGGCTTGCTTGGTGATGAAAGAGCGATTTCGAGCGATTTTCAGACTGTACAAGCTTTAGTCGGTGGTCAAATCAATACAATGCTCGGTTTCACCTTCCATGTGGTCGGTGACAGAGATGAGGGTGGCTTGCCGCTTTCCTCGGGAGATCGAACTTGTTTTGCCTTCCATCGTTCGGCTCTTGGTTGTGCGGTGGGTATCGCGCCGAAAACTGAAATAAATTACATCCCCGAAAAAACATCTTTCTTGGTAACATCAATGCTCTCAATGGCTGCGGTTGTGATCGATACTGATGGACTCGTTGATGTTATTTGTGACGAATAGGAGGTAGATCATGGCATATGCAAACACGGGTCTTAACCCTATCGGCGGTCAGTCCAAGAAAGGCAGCAACTCGGCGATGTGGAGCTACACTTCAGCGGACACAATCGCAACGGTCAACACTGAGGGGTACTTTAACGATGCTTCTCAGTTATTAGCGGTAGGTGATGTTATTTTTGTCTACGACAATAACACGCCCACCATGTCGATTGTTATGGTGGCAAGCAACGCCTCGGGCGTTGTAGACGTAACTGATGGTACGACTGTTGCTCAGACCGATAGTGACTAATGAGTTGGGGGCGTTCGCGCCCCCTTCCCTTTTTTGGAGATAGTAAATGGCATCTGGCGATACTGACGTAGGAATTTGTAACAAAGCCCTTACGTATCTCGGAGCATCTTCAATAACAAGTTTTTCGGACGGTTCTGATGCCGCAACTATTTGCAACAATATTTACGATGAGGTGAAGCTTTCTACGTTTGGACTTTATCCTTGGAGCTTCACCATTGCGAAGGCTACTTTATCGAGAGAGTCAACTACGCCTGTAAGCGAGTGGACTTATCAATATACGCTCCCAAATGACATGATAACAGGCGTTCCCCGAGCCGTTCGCACCAGTACGACAGCGGGTTCTGGAATAATTAAAAACTGGGAAATTGGGCAATCATCTGTCGGTGGAGCAGTTTTGTTTACTGATGAAACAGCGATCACCATTGATTATCAAAAGGCTGTTAGCGAAGGCAATATGCCTACCTACTTTGTTCAGCTCTTAGCTTATCAGCTAGCTTGGCATCTGGCCGAGCCTATCACTGATCAAACCACCAAAATGCAAATGTGGAAAACGGAGGCGATTGGTATTCCTTCTGAGGGCGGTCGCGGTGGATATCTTCGCCAAGCTATGAACATTGACAGTGCCGGACAAACGCCGAGCGTGATTGCTGATTATATGTTGGTAGAGGTGCGCGGTTGAGTAGATTTCAAGCAATTCAAAATGCTTTTACCGGGGGGGAGATGGACCCGCTCTTACGCGGTCGCACTGATCTTACGCAATACTACGCATCTGTTTCCCTAGCTCAGAATGTAGAGTTCGAGCCAACGGGGGGCTTTACGCGGCGTCCGGGTCTAAGGTTTGTTACCGATTTTACTACGGACAATCCACAGAACGGCGTGATGCTTATACCGTTTGAGTTTAGCACGACACAAAACTTTATGATTTTAGCATCTGTTCATACTCCTTCCGGGACTAGCCCAGCCATTCGATTTCGTTTTATCGCTGATCAGGTTGTTCTTGAAAACTTAAATGGCGGTTTTTTAAATTACTTTCAGTTTGGGGTTGGGCCGATAGTTGGCGGTGGTTCAATTGATATGAGTAAAACTTACTTTACTCAGTCAGCGGACACCCTGATTGTTACTAATGAAGACTTTGCCCCGTTCAAACTGGTGCGCGGTGCAAATAACTCAACTTGGACAGGATCAGCTTTAAGTTTAACCAAACCAAAAACAGCTTTTACTCTTACTACGTCAAACCCATCTGCAACGATCACGGCGGCGGCAGTCTCCGGTACGACTAAAGTGACTGCCGGAAGTTCTATTTTTACTAGCTCTCATGTCGATCAGTTTATCAATGTACTTAGTGGATTTGGTCGAGCTAGGATCATTAAACAAAATTCTGGCACCGAAGTTGAGGTGATAACCGAGGTTCCTTTCTTTAGCACTGATGCAATAGCGGCTGGTGATTGGGAGCTTGAGGAGGGCTACGAGGACGCATTTTCAACAACTCGAGGATTTCCGCGCACCTGTAGTTTTCACGAAGGGCGTCTTTACTTTGGTGGCAGTCTAAGCGAACCCGCTACATTATTCGGCTCCAAGGTCGGTGACTTCTTTAATTTCAAAGCGGCTGAAGGCTTAGATGATGATGCAATCAAAGTTACGCTTTCTACGGATAGCGTTAATGCTATTACTGGGTTACGCTCTGGCCGTGATTTGCAAATTTTCACTACCGGAGCTGAGTTTTTCGTACCTCAAGCGGATTTAGACCCAATCACTCCGAGCAACATTACGATTAAATCAGCTACGAGACGCGGCTCAAAATTTGGTATTATGCCGCAAGCGTCTGAAGGTGGTACGCTGTTTATTCAGAGAGAGGGTAAAGCACTTCGAGAAATGCTGTTCTCCGACAGTGAGCTTTCGTACGTAGCAAACAATATTTCTTTACTTAACTCTCACATGATCCTTGATCCTCAACGCATGGCCTTGAGAAATGCAACCGACACTTCTGAAGGCGATCTTTTGTTAATCGTCAACGGTACATCCACAACGGGATATAGGGCGCAATCAACCGGGTTTGCTGGTACAATCACAGCATTTACGTTGAATAGAGCGCAGCAAATAGTTGCTCCTGCAAACTGGTCTACTGATGGAACTTTCGTTGATGTTGCGGTAGATCAGGATACGATTTACGTGGTAGTCAAGCGTACAATCGGCGGTGCTACAAAATATTATTTGGAAGTCTTTGACGATGACCGGACTACCGACAGTTCTATTCAGTATCGCAGCGGATCAACTGCCCCGGATCAATCGTTACCTACTAACACTACGGCCGGAAGTATATTTCATCTAAATGGTAAAACGGTCAAAATTATTCGGGATGATATCGTAGATACAGACCAAACAGTGGCATCTAATGCGGTGACGATAGGCGGTGTTCCCTCGACCTACGTGGAGGTTGGTTTGAACTATACGCCGACTGTAAAAACTCAGCCGCTAGAGCTACGTTTGCCCTCGGGCAGTATGCAGTCTACCAAAAAACGTATTCTTGAAGTTACTCCAATTTTATCAAGATCACAAAACATTACGATCAATTCAAAGAGCATTAATCTGGCAACAACCGTGTCAGGCAGTGGCGGCGTCCCAACTTTTACGGGCGTTAAAAAAGTACAAGGTTTTCTTGGTTATGACCGAGAAGGACAGATAACCATCAGCCAAGATCAACCTGTTTTCTTCACGGTTTTGGCACTGGACTATAAAGTGAGTGTAGGATCATGAGCGCACCTATTATGATGATTGCCGGGAGTGTGATTAGTGGCGTAGCCCAAATCGGACAAGCTCGGGCGCAACAAGCTCAATATGAACAGCAAGCATACAATGAGAAGATTAAGGGCCGACAAGATGCGGTAAACTATAAGCGGGAAGGCATTGAAAGATTGCGTGAACTCAACCGAGCGATGGCAGCAACGAGTGCTAGAGCGGCGGCTGGCGGTGTCTTGGCGTTCAAGGGGAATGAAACCAAGCGAATGATAAATTTGGCGTCTACCTCTAGGGCGTTAGGAGAGCTACGCACTTTAG
>TARA_R100000654_G_scaffold14811_4_pt1 | contig 10112 bp, 7 predicted proteins | sample TARA_R100000654 | Tara Oceans TARA_R100000654 (sample SAMEA2622473) | marine metagenome | biome: marine biome (ENVO:00000447); feature: surface water layer (ENVO:00002042); material: "saline water (ENVO:00002010), including plankton (ENVO:xxxxxxxx)" | depth 5 m
CATTGGTAAACGGAGCTATAGACGTGATGTCTCCAGCAGAAGCGGCGCTCTGTGCATCATCGATTGCAGCGGCGACCTGTGAACCCGTGACGAGGTTCGAAGTGTTGCTAGAAGCAACACCGCCAGTAATGTTGGCGTCAGTTAATACTTTTCTCCAAGTAGCACTCATATCTCTGTTGTTTTAAGCAAATATACAATTAATTATCTACACCAAAAAACAATTCGTTATTGCTGCTAGCGTATATACCTCCAAGCACTGGTGTGGGAGGCGTAGACTGTCTTGATATAGATACAACCCTTTCTTCATTTAATGTAAGTGCGGCTACGTCTCCGCTGTTATTACCAACAAAAAGCTCCATCTTAGTAGACACTCCTGGGCCGCTTCCAGCAGAATCAACTTGAGTGAAAACCATTTTTCCAGCAGTGGCTTGGTTCCCTCCTGTGTCCGCCCCAAAAAAAGCGATCTGAGCTATAACGTCCCCAGATTGGGTTGGAGTAAGCAGGCTATCAGAGCCCCTGGATCTAAAAAGATTTATAGAGGGGAAGGTAGAATTGCTACTCTTGACCATAGACACAGACTCAAACTGAGGGGTTTCTGTCCAGTCGTAATCAAAGTCTACGTCGCTAAGCTTAGCTAAAACGGCAAACTTGTTTCCCCCAGGCTGGGTTCCTAATTCAGTCCATGAACCAGAGTCATCCCAAGTAGAGCCAGTAAATATAAACGCCTTGTAGCTGGAGTTCTCTTGGGTGACGGCCAAAAACCCACCAGTCCTGATAGACGCATCCAGGGTGTCTCTATTCGCCTTTGACTCAAATAGACCGAATCCTTTGATCTGCCTATTAGTGGCGTCTAGGATGGGCCTGCTTGGGTTATTGTGAGCTACCGCTTCTGGAAAAAAAACTGGCATCAGAAGTTTATAGTTAAGACGACACCATCGGCAAAAGCCCCAGGATCATTAGTTCTAAAAAAATTATATTCTATCTGGGCGCCAAAGCTGTTGGTTACTACGAAAGGTCCATGATCAGTGAAAGCTCCAGTTACTGGTTGAGCCCCCTGCAAAACCTCAGTAACACCAACATACTGTCCGTTAATGACCGATCCAAAGCTGGTTGGGTAAACAATGTAGGTAAAGTTGCTAGCATTGTTGGTGTCAGGGTTACACGTTGTAAATATGGTTGTTTCTAGCTGTAGCTCATCATGTATAGTTGAGAGGTTGTCGTAAACGCTCTGGAAATTACTATCAGAAACCTCAAGAGGACTAGCGCCTACCTTAACCTTAAACCTAAATCTAATGGTCTTGTTGTTGGACGATATAGTCTCGTTAGATTCCCCTCCGTCATCTATAGCGGTTAAGTTGAAGACGTTTGTTGAAACGCCAGGCGAGAGATCTATAAACTGAGAAAGCGTACCAAAAGCAGCGACATCGCTAAATCCCCCTTCTACCAACGTGCCATTCTGAAAGAAAGAAACAGAGTTGTCCTGAACGGAAGTGTCATCAGATAGGCTTTGTTGAAAACCAAAAACCCTGACGCCTCCCCCTACTTCTCTAGTTATAATGTTAGAAGCGTTTAAGGATGGATCTGGGTAAGAGCCATTTTCATCTTCAAAGGAGACATTTAAAGCGTTAAGGGATATCGTGGATAGAGTATACTTTTGAAGCATATCTATTAATATCGATTGAAGTGACGTCCCAGAAGCTATCGGGGTAGTCATGTGGCTAAATGCAGCGTCGTTATTAGTGATGTTTATGACCTGATCGGTAGTTACGTCAGTGCCTCCAGTGCCACTACCATTAGACGCGCTGGTAATCCTTCCCTTAGAATCAACAGTAATGTTAGCCAAAGTGTAGGAACCTGGATCAACATCTGTGTCTTCGAGCCCGATTGTCCCAGAAGTGGTGATGACGCCGCCCGTCAAACCATCAGCGGCTATGATCTGGGTTACGGTTCCGCTACCCCCCTGACCAGGTATTCCAACAGATGCCGTATAACCCTGAGAAACATTTATAGTGTTCTTAGAGGCTGGGTTTGTAACGGTTACAGTGTTGTTTAACTGGGGGTTGGAAACTACAATCTCTATGGTATCTTCCACTATTACGGCCATACCACAAAGATAATAAAAACAAGAAGGTTAAGGTTTTACCCCGTATTCACCAGCGGGCAACGTATAAGTAACCTCTCCCCCATTCACCATATCCAGGTAGGTGTATGTTTTAGGAGAAGACAACTCCATGCTTTCATAGGTGGCCTGCCACTGACCTTCACCAACCTGAACGCAGTCACTTAATTCTTCCTCCCTAAATCTCCATGAAAAGTTAGGAGCCCTAGAGTCTGTCCAAGACTGGCTCAGATCATCTTCGCCTGTAATTATAACTGTGTATTCTGCCATATTAAACTACGTATATAAATTCGGGGCGACCAGACTCAGGGTTCGCTAAACCAATAATTGAAGGAGAGGGACTGGTTAATTGTACGAAAGTTGTTGTATTAGAAGTCGTTGAAACGCCGTTTACTCTTATGTATGGTACGCCGTCGTATCTGCCGCATACATACCAGCTTCCACTTTTTTTACCAGCTGCGTAATAGGTAAAGCTAGTGTATTTAAGCTCAAGAAATTCAGTCCAACCTGTATCCGACCCTATTCTTGTAAAGCTGCTAGTGCTGCTTGTAGAGCCATCACCGCGTGTACCCCCGCCAAATGAACCGCCCGATCCGCAATGGTAGTGATGACCATCAGTGGTTTTTATGGCCTTGATGTAATTAGCGCCCACATGAACGCTTTGCCAGTCTGTGTCAGAGTTCGCTGTACCAGGAGAGCTCTGATCGCCAGAGCTAGAAAGACCAAGGCAATTATTGGTGTCGTCTCCCCATGTAACTAAAGTGCCTCCCTTTATGGTAGCAGAAGTTCTCTGACCTGCGGATATTTGAGTCCAATCGGTATCAGTTCCTATTTGAGTCCAAGACGTAGTGTCACCGCTGGTGGTCCCTTGGCCTGTTCTTCCGTCTTGATTTTTACCAGCGCTATATAAAGCGCCTGTAGTTTTTATCGCAAGACTGTAATCTTCCCCGCAAGAGACTTTTGACCAATCCGTGTCAGTCCCAATCTGACTAAAATTGGTGTACCGATTGGACGTTCCATCCCCAAACTGCCCGTCACCGCCTGTCCCCACACCCCAAAGTGTTCCATCTGTTTTTACAGCCAAGGTGTGGTTATCACCACAGCTAAATTCAGCGACTGAAGTTAACGCAAGACCAAACTGCCGTCTTTTCCCTCCGTAAACGAAGTTTTGACCAACATTGGAATGACCCCCTGGGCCAATAAGAAACAAATTCCCAGAGTTATCCAACATGCCCAGTAAGGATCTACCCCCTTTTATTTTTGCGATATCAGAAGCACCTGGAGGTGAGGATACGCTAGAATGAAACTCAACGGTTTGGAAAACCCTTTGAACAGGGGTGTGAGCGAGGATGTTATTTGAACTGGAGCCGCCTCCAATAGAGATTATTCCTGAAGTTGGCTCAGAAGCCCCACCGCCACCTGAAGGAACGTCTTGTTCATTGATTTTTGCGATATCTGCCATTTCAATACCGTTTCTTTTGCTGATGTCGGGCATTATGCAAGTTCGATGAAGTCATTAGAAGGATTAAACCAAATCTGTCCGTTAGCGCTGTCAAGGCAATACCCAACTACTCTTACAATATCTCCTGTGCCAGATGGTGCCGTAGCTGTAATATCTCCAGCCGTAGTGGAGACATATAACTCATCCCCAACAGTCCCTGGGTCGTGATCGAGTGTGTACATGCCACGAAGCAACATCCCATCTACATCAGGGTCAGTACCTAGAGCTATAGCCAAAAGGACTCCACCAGCCGTGCCTGTAGCGTCTGCATCCGCTGCAACCCAGGTGCCACTTGAAGTATAGTAACAAAGCTCCCCTTGGGTTGTTGTGCCAGTTCCAATCTTTACTATATCTCCATTACTGCTGTGATCAGTCGCTGACGTTTTTGCGAAAACGATGTTTTTTGCGTTTGTATCTAAATCACCACCAAGTTGTGGAGTTGTGTCTTCAACTACATTTGATATGCCTCCGCCACCTCCGCCCCCGCCAGTTCCGTTAGAGGCGGAAGTAATACGACCTTGCGCATCCACGGTAATATCCGCTGAGGTGTAACTACCCGCTGTAACTGCAGTGTCTGCCAGGTCGATTGTACCCGTAGAAGTAATCGCACCTCCATTTAAACCCACCCCTGCTGTTACGCTCGTTACGCCGCCACTCTGATTTACCCAATCTAGAGCCCCGCTACCATCTGTTTTTAATACTTGGTTTGCGCTACCCGCTGAGTCAGGAAGAGTTAATGTATATGTTGCCCCTGCTGAGTGCGCAGGGCTCTGAATCTTTACGCCGTGGGAGTTGACTGAGCAATTTAATTGTATTGCTCCTGTCGTTCCATTAGAAGTCCCATCCCCCATAATCTCAACGCAGCCCGTGCCGTTGGGATTTATTTTTACGTTCGCATTGGAGGTGCTAATAATATTTCCTTGAACCTCTAGGTTCCCAGTTATTTGGGAATCTCCTTTGAGGTACATATCAACCGTGTCAGATACACCGCTGTTCTTTAAATAAAAAACTTGATTTTGCGAGTTTTCATCCTTTAGCTCAATCGGAAAATTAGTAGCATCATTGTCTACGGTCATTTCAAAAATAGCAGGGCTTGCAAATTTTACCGACTTAGAAAAAATTACATTGCCCGCGCGTTTAATTTCTATTGAATCGATATCTGAACTACCATCTATAGAGCCAATGTGAAAATTACTGCTGTCGTAATTCAAAAAAGCCCCAAAGGTTCCGTTTCCTTCCGTAAGCTCTAACCTTGAATTGTTGCCGTTAGTTTTATGGTTTAGCTGCAGGATAGCGTCATCCGTTGTCTTATCCAGCCGAACTTCTCCAGTCCCGTTCGGATCTAAAACGATGTGTCCGTTTGAAGTACTTACGATTTCATTTCCGTTTACATCAAGATTGCCGTCAAGCTGTGGGCTTGATGCCATCAACGCGCCTGCGGATGCTACGTTGGTTGCGTCCGTTACATCGGCTCCAGCTTCGATACCCGCAAGCTTAGAAGCGTCTGCGCTTGGGTAAGTATTTTTTGCTGTGTTAGCTGTTATAGCATTAGCCTGCGCTGTTGAAATTGTAGTAGTGTCTCCAGCCAGCGCGGTTGTGCCTGTAGTGCCTAACTGTAGCAAAGGTGTGTTGCCCTCCAGTGATGTGCCAGAAGTGGTGCCGAATCCTGGAAATGAAACCTTAAGGGTATTAGCCGCCACATTTGTATTAGCCGACACGCGAGCCTCTGTATAATACAGATTTGTACTACCCTCCGTTAAAGAGTCTGTGTTGTTGGGCGGCGGGGAAGCAGGAGCGGTATTTGTAAACCTCCCATTTATAAACGACAAGATAGACCCAGCAGCTACAGAGCCTCCAGATTGCTCTGTGTCGGAAAGATCAAAAATACTAGAGGAAGAAACGTTGGCATCAGAACCCTGTGGGCCCGTGGGGCCTTGCGGCCCAGTAGATCCCTGTGGCCCAGTATCTCCTTGAGGGCCCTGTGGCCCAGTATCTCCTTGAGGGCCCTGTGGCCCTGTAGCGCCTGTAGCCCCTCTCTCTCCATTGGCTCCCTGAAACCCCCGTGGCCCTTGCTCGCCCTGAGGACCTTTGGATACGGTAATCTTTATCTTAGTTGCCATATCAAACGGTTACGTCTTCGTTAATCTTAAATGTTCCGAAGAGCAAAGTCTCAACAGAGAGCTCTTGAGGGCTAGGGTTTCCAGACACTGTGTCTGTTCTGGTTTGCTGAATATCGTAAACATAAAGACCAGCATTTACCACCATTCCAGAAGCTGGAACACTAAAAGTTACGAGGCCGTCTATTTTTTTAGCAATGTTTGGGGTGGGGGTTAGAACTACAGTACTAGAAGTATCACTGAGTCTTACCTCCATAAGAAAACTGTAAATATCAAACGGATTGCCAGTTAAGTCAATAGGAACTCCCTGGTCATCTTTTAGCTCAAGATTCAAAGTAAATGTATCACCCTTCCTGCAAATAATATCAAGCCTTTGAGACCTGTCCAGGTTTATTATGTTGTCCATCTTTCAAATATTAAGCTGAGGGTTGAAAATCTTCAGATTTGCGCTGAGATATAAGCTTGCTTTGTTCCTCGGCTTGTTTTTTTACCCTTTCATCCTTTCTATCTTCTTTTAGGACCTCAAGCTTTTCCTTAAAATTCTCATCAGTTTCTTTAAAGCCTAACGTTGCCTGAGCTTTTATAAGCTCTATCTCTTTTCTGAATCCGTGTTTCACTTCTTCTAATTGAGAATCTAGTTGAGCCTTAAGCTGCATCTCCTGAGCCCTGATCTGAGCCTCCATCTGCATCTCCTGCTGCCTAGCTTGAGAGGCGGCCTGAGCAGACTGCTGCTGTACCTGAGACTGTTGTTGAGAGTTTTGCATTGCCATCTGTTGATTCTGCGCTATTCTCTTTTTCCTTCGAACGATCAAAAGTCGTTCCGCCTGACTCAAATCTTTTAATTGTCTTACGGCAATCGCATCCTCAAGGTCTATCTCTTTCTGTCCAAGAGCTACCTGAATATTTTGCTCAAGGTACTGGCGCTCTGCCTCCTCCATATCTTTAACAACCTTGACCCCGAAGTTGTACATAGCAAGGTTCCTGAAAGAGCTAAGGACTTTCATGTTTTCTTTGCCTATAGCATTTTCATATATTTTGTAAAGAACGGCGTCTGGGTGAATAACCTGAATGCATTTTACAACGTCAGAGCAAACCTTCTTATAAAGAATCATAGAAGAGTTTGTAATATCATAAATTGCATTGTTTGCAGCGGCCAATGCTTGTTGTCTTACACCTACCAAAGAATCTGATTTAGGGGTAGACGCATCCATTACCTCGTTTATGCCAGTTGCATCCCTAATCATTCTTAAGTAATGATTATATAGACCTATCAACTCATTAATATTACGAATGCTATTCCCTATCTCTCTAATCGGAGGATTCTGAAACCCTCCTTCTGGGTTTTTACTCCTGTAATAAAAGACGCCCGTCTGCTCGTAGATATCGTGGAGATCCAAGGGCTGGAGCTCTCCTCCTTTTCCAAGCTGTACATTTTCTAACCCCTCAATGTCTATGATGATACCGTCAGGCTTAGCTTTAGCTACGGCCTGCTGAATTTTAAGATGGGTAAGCTGAAGTTGATCTGCAAAGCCCACACAGCTATCCACCATGGACTTAGGCATCATATCTAGCAAGTTAGTGGCACAAACAGAGTATGAAAGGTTGGTTCTAGAAATATCATGAATGTTTCTAGGCATATTGTTTTTCTTGCCATAATTAAACAAGAAATCAGTCCCCAGGATATAACAACCACCATAAACCGAAGAAGTCTCTAGTTTCATGACCTCCCTGTTAAACACTGAGCTAGTAGGGGCTTTATATTTTTCTCCTTTTGCGTAAAAACCCACATTTCCGTATCGACTTTCCTTAGACTCATAATATTCACAATCAACACCCATGAACTCAAAGTCTAGAATTTCGATCATGTATTCATCATAGCCGAACGAGTAAGAGTTATTTGATCTGTCATAAGAAGACTGAGACATTTTACCAGAGTCATATCCGTACTTCTTCTGAGCCTTCTTGGCTATAGATTTATATTGATCCTCCGTGAACTGGTCGCCAGCAATTCTCTTTAGCTCTTGAATAGGAATGTGCTTTACTTCTCCAGCGTAAACTAAGTCCCCAAAATTTGGATCTTCCGTAAAGCTGTGTATGAAGTTTGCGGGATCAACATAATTAGTCTTTAATCCATATTGAGGATCGTTTTCCCTCTTGACTACAGACATTCCAAGAATAGTCATGTCATTAACACAACGACGAAAAATAGAATCGTTGAAGTCGTTCCACTCAAGCGTAAGATTAGTGGCTATTTGAGCAGCTATCTCAGAAGAAACTTTTACGTTTGAATCCATAAATATTTCAGCCTCCTCAAGCGTATCAGGAACCTGGTCTGGATCTCCGTTTATTTCAATCCCAAGACCATTTTTTATGCCCTTTAAAGACTCCTTTGCCTTGACCGAAAACTCTATCTTTTTTTTCTCAAGGTCTTTTTCAGAAGAAGAGAGAGGGTCAACAGCCTCTAGGTTAGGATATGGGTTAAGGGAAAGTATTTTGTTTACTACAATTCTCACAAATTTAGGCAGTATAGGAACTGGAGTGAAATCCAGGTTTAGCATACTGCCATCACCATTGTTAGGGTCCAGCGAAGTAAGAAGCGATCTATATATAGCCGTATCTTGAGTACCGTTTGCGTACCTTCTGTTTCTTTCAAAGGTTTTGCGCTTGTTACCGTATGGGGAGTTATGCTGATCCATCTTGCCCCACTGACTGTATATGGCCTTGGCATAATTCAGGCCATAACTCTTCCCTTGCTTTTCCTCAGAAGGAGATAATGGGTCTGGAAAATTGGAAGATTTTTTATTGCTACTATACATGCGGAATGTTAGAGTTATTGTAACTCAATGCAAATATAGTAAAACTAAGAGTGCCAGACTTTTGAGGTATATGTCCTGAAAAACTTCTTGTTTTTGAAGTCTGATTTTAATTTTTTCTGCTTTTGTTTTTGGGCTCCTAATAAAGCCAGGCCAGAACTAATAGTAAGGTCAAACTTAGTTCTCTTGTCTATTTTGTACGCAATCCAATCCTCCAAGGTTCTGTTAAACAACATTTTGCCTATTTCACCCGTTTCTGCCCTGATACCCACATGGTCGTGGATGTAAGCTTCAATGGCCTGGGCATGGGACTGTATTACATCTTGTGAGTTAGAGGGTATGCCTTTTGTTCTAACATTGGAAGAGGCATTTGGATTCTTTAGGTGATTTGGCCTATCCATTAAGTAACCGTCGTAACCTCTTGATTCAAAGTATCTTGCAATCCCATACTTGTTGTTTTCTATAAGTAGAGGATACCCGTAAAAGAATGCACACATTAATACATCTTCGTAGAAGATGCTAGCCAGATCTGGACGAGAAGCGTACTCCACAACAAACATGTTAGGCGGGACATCCATGTTGAATTTATTGTACATGTGCAGAGCACCCTTCGAGCCCCTACCGTCTACCGTAGAGTCAAGATCGTAGGAGTCAACTCCACCTACACCGATATGACCATTCGGCGGAACCCGTTTACCTCGTTCGTCAGCCTTGTTGTTTCTGAGGTGATCAGGCGGCAGCCAAGCCACATGAAACCTACCGTTCGGATCTGGAGAGAAAACTACTTCTTCGTCTTTTGTCCTCCAAACAAAATTACCCTTGACTACAGGGTTAGGATAAAGCCCATCGTTATGTTCTATCTGCTGATAGATCTTTCCGATGTTAAATAGACTACCCTCGATGCTGTCTCTGAATGCTTCGTCTTCGGTGAACGGAAACTGCCTGATTATTTCGTTCAGCTCCGATGGGTCGTCCTTAAATGACTGACGCTCGTTCTTTAGATATCCTCGACTCCCCTGATCTACTGGCTCTCCATCAATGCCTTCTATTTCTTTTTCAGGGTTTTCTATGACGGCGTTACCATACCTGTCAAAGAACCCCTCTAGAGCTTCGTATGCAGGGATAAAGATTCTGTACAGTCCAGATCTTGTTCGACCATTATTATTTCTTTCGTTTGGGTCGGAGTCTTGCCACAGCCCCCTGTATTCCTCCCCGCCTTTAGCCATTGGGTTTACAGTGCTTCCAACTAGCGCCTTACCTACGATACGCTTACCTACTATAAGGCATGTTCTCTCTATACGCCACGCCTCACGTATATCTGTAGGTTTCTCCCACTTACCCGCCTCGTCGAGATACAGCATGTGTAGCTTCTCTCCGTCGTATGCATTGTTCGTAGTGTTCTTCCAGTTAATGACTGTGTTTAGTGCATCGCCCCTGTAAGAAGTCTTATTGTTTTTCGTGATGCGCTTCGAGGGCTCACGAAAGGCCAGCTCCATACGAGGGTTCGTGGTACCGTCCTGGATAGGCTTGAAAAAGAATGGGTAGCCTCTAAAAATAGAGAC